>ENA-ORBV01001329-ORBV01001329.1-microbial-mat-metagenome-genome-assembly--contig:-NODE-1329-length-55171-cov-7.486695_pt1 | contig 55171 bp, 49 predicted proteins | sample MGYA00237777_ERZ505514 | MGnify/ENA primary metagenome ERZ505514 (study PRJEB26160, sample SAMN06269048) | microbial mat metagenome | isolation source: Oligotrophic lake microbial mat | place... | reverse complement strand
GGCGGCGCAGCTGGCGATCACCGATCTGACCCGCGAGTTTCGCGAGTCGCAGCGCAAGCTCTCGGAAATCGACCGCCAGCTCGCGCAACGCATGGCGCGGCTCAAGTTGCTCCAGCAATTGCAGGAGCGCTGGGAGGGATTTGGCGAGGGCGCGAAGGCGGTCTTACAGGGCCGACTTGATCCCGCGCTCAACGGGGCGAAGGCGGCGCCGATCTCCCTCGGCCTCGAAGTGCGCGCGGAATACGGCAAGGCCGTCGAGGCCATCCTCGGCTCGGCCGCCGAAGCGATCAGCGTGAGCGACCTCGCCACCGCCCAGCGCATCCTCGCGCAGCTGGAGCACGAGCAGATCGGTTCGGCGATCCTCCGCATCACCGAGTGCGGCGTGCGGCAGGAAAACGCCTACGAGTTGCCGGCCGGCTTGATGCCGGCCTCAAGCGTGGTGAGCGCCGCGGTGGAGAACCATCCCGCGCTCGCGCTCTTCGGCAGTTGCTACATCGCCGACGACCTCGCGGCCTTCCTTGAATTCTGGCGGGCGAACCCGGGCTTTCCTTTCCTCGCCGTCGCGACGAGGAAGGGTGAACTCGTGGACCGACGCGGGCTCGTCTATGGCGGCTACCACGGTGCGAAAAAATCGGCGAACAGCATCGTGCAGCGCGAAATCGACCTGCGCGAAACCGCACGGGCTCTGGCCGACGAGCAGAAACTGCATGACGAACAGCGCATCTTGATCGACGCGATCAACGCCCGCCTGGCCGAGGCGGAACAGCTGCTCGAGCAACGCCGCGCCGAGATTTTGGCGATCACCCAGACGGTTGCCGCCGTCCAAGCCGAGCAGCGCAACGCCCGGCGCAACGCCGAGGACATCGCCGCCAAACTGCGCCGCATGGAGCACGAGCTGACCGGCTTGGAACAGGCGCGTAACGAGGCGCACTCACGCTGGGAGAAAGCCCAAGGCGGACTCGCCACCGCCGAGGCCGAGGGCGCCGCGCAACGCGAGCGGATCGCGCACGACGAGAAACGCATCGTCGAATTGCGCACCGATCGCGACGTGAAGCGCGACTCCCTCGCCCAAGCCCGGCTCGAACTCGCGGAGCGTCGCCAGAAGGTGGAGGTGCTCGACCGCGGTCTCGGGGAGATGGCGCGGCGTAGCCAGCAACTGGGCGAACTGCTGACCCAGCGCCAACGGGAGATCGAGAGCTGGACCGAACAGGTCGCCGAGCTCGCGGGCGAATCCGACCGGCAGCGGGCCCGCGCCGCCCAGCTCGGCGAGACGCTCGGGGTCACGCAGGAACAGGTGGAGAAGATCCGTATAGAACTCCTCGACGTCGAGCGGGAGATCAACGGTCTCGATGCGGCGCAGTATTCCCTCCGCAGCGAAGCCGAGGCCGCGCAAACCGCCCTGGCCAAACACGACATCAAGCTCGCCGGCGACCGGCAAAGGGCCCAGTTCATCGCCGAGGAGGTGGCGCGGGAGTTTCAGGCCAACATCGCCCAACTGGACTGGCGGCATTTTTACTGGCACGCCGACGGCGAACCCGAGGGGTTGAAGACGCTCGACCTCGACGAGGAAGACGAGGTCGAGGAAGGTGCGGCGAAAACCGCGGAACCAGCGGAAGCGGGCAAGCGTCGCAAGAAAAACAAGGGACCGAAACCCGATCCTACGCCGGAGGATCTGGCCGGCCTCGAAACCGTCAATTGGGGCGAGACCAAGGCGGAAATCGAAGCCCTGCGGACCCGTTTGAACGGACTCGGAGCCGTGAATCTTGTGGCGATCGAGGAATACGCCGAACTCAAGCAACGGCATGATTTCCTCCGCGCCCAGACGGACGACCTCGCCAACGCCAAAGCCGAACTCATCAAGGCGATCGACGAGATCAACCTCACGTCGCAACAGCAGTTCGCGATCACCTTCGAGCAGATCAAAAAGAACTTCGAATACACATTCCAGACGCTGTTCGGCGGCGGGCGCGCGGCGCTTGAACTCATTGCCACGGACGATGTGTTGGAGAGTGGCATCGAGATCGTGGCCCAGCCGCCCGGCACGAAGCTGAAGAGCATCACGCTGCTCTCCGGCGGGCAGAAGACGCTGACCGCCGTGGCGCTGCTCTTCGCCCTCTACATGGTTAAGCCCTCGCCTTTCTGTTTGCTCGACGAGTTGGACGCCCCGCTCGACGAGTCGAACATCGGCCGCTTTACGGACTTGCTGAAGAAGTTCGTGAGCGCCTCGCAGTTCATCATCATCACGCACAACAAGCGCACCGTCTCGGCGGCCAACGCGATCTACGGCGTGACGATGGAGGAGCGCGGAGTTTCAAAAACCGTGTCGATGCACTTTAACAACGAACATTCCGTCGCGGAAAAATCGTCGGCCAACATTGCGGAGGCGGTCACGGGTGCGCGCAGCCAACCCGCAAGTTTGCCTGCGGACCGATCACCTTGAAGCGTCGCATCAAGGTCATCTGGGGCGCGGGCGACGTGATCAAGGGGCGTTGGTTTTTTGGTCTGTTCGGCGTCTATGATCGGATGGTCGGAAGAACGGGCGGGGGATGGGCGATCAGCCTGCGCGGCCTGCTGCTGTGGCTCACCGGCGGCGCGCTCGCGGGTTATCTCGCGACGGCCACGGCATTGCTGCTCTGGCTTGATCGCAACCCCTACAACCGCGTCGCTTTCCGGGACGTGGTGCTGCTTCCGTTCCGGTGGGAGAATTTTCAGTCATTGCGAGGGCAGAGCCTCATCGAGGAGGGCAAGGCGGCACTCCGCGCCCGACGGTGGGACGACGCGCTGTTCAAGCTTCGCGCTGGCCTTGCGCGCGACCCGGGAAACCTCGCGGCGCGGATCCAGTTGGCGAGTTTCTATGTGGCGAGCAACCAACGCCCGCTGGCGCGCCGGACGTTGGTCGAGGGCCTGGGCGCGACATTTCCCGGGTTGCCTTATCTGGAGACGGTCTTCGTCCTCGCCGCCCAAGCCGAAGATTTTTCCGAGATAGCGGCGGTGGCCGCGCGATACTTGCCCCAATTGGAGGGAGATCAACAAGCGCGGGCGCGACGCTGGCTCAGGCTGCGGCAACTGGGGAGCCTTCAGGAGCAGAATTTGCACGAACAGGTGTTGGCAGCGACGCGTGCGGCGGACGATATCTTCACGACGGCGAGGGATGAATTTCGCGTTATATCGCTGATCGGCTTGCGGCGTTACGATGAGGCTAGGATCGAGCTGGCGGCATGGCCTTCCCTTGGGCAAGACAGCTCCGCCCATGTCTCGCGCCTCCTCGCACGGGTGGAGCGCGAGGCCGGTCGACTCCCGGAGATGGAACGCGCGCTCGACCGTCTCGTAGCTATGTCCCCGGCTATCCCGGCCCCGTATGTCTACCGCATCGTCCAGCTTTCGCTGGCCGGCCTCGGTGCGAATGCGGAGAGGGCCCGCGCCGACTATCTCCGTCGATTCGGCGCGAACCCGCTACATCTGACGCTGTTGGCCGAACCTTTGGCGACAGTAAGGCCGGCGGACATTCCGACGCTTGAGGCGGTCATAGTGACAGCGCGTGAGCAGGGATTCGAGATCCGCCCGCTTCAATTGCTCAAGATTGAGGCCCTGCTGAAAAACCGAGAGTTTCGCTTGGCTCGGGCGACCTTGGACAAAATCCAAGGGACCGAAAAACCGGGTCGTGCCGGCGTCCTGGCTTTGGCTAGTCCTCTGGGTCAACCGAGCCACCGCCAAGAAGCGGCTGAAAAAGCGCAGATCGAGTGGCTTCATGCCCTGACCGACGCGCTGCTGACGCCGACATCGGCAGCCCAGTCCGCTTTGGTCGAAGCTGCAAGATATCGATCGCTCGATCTGCCGAGACTTCGGTCGGCCGTCGAGTTACTCCGGTTCGCAGGCCGGTTGGAGACTGCGCAAACCTTGCTGGCAATGAGTGAGAGGACCTTCCCGAGGAATCTCTGGGCGGACGCGCAACGGGCGGAATTGCACCAGCTGTTTGCTGCGCGGCCGGCCCCGGTTGGAGCAACTTCTCCGAAGGCGGGTTTTATCCGCGGAGAGAAATTATTTTTTGTCCATCTCGAGGAGGTGATGGTGGCAGGCGACTGGATGGCGGCCCGAGAGTTGATTCGAAACGCCCGGACACGGGGACAGGAACTTGTTTGGGTGGCGAAGCGCGATGCCGACCTGCTTCTCGCGCGCATGCGGATCGAGCAGGCGTGTGGAGAACGCACGGCGATGCTGATCGCGACAAAACAGTTTCTGGACGGTGACGAACGTCGTGCCAGCACCGCCCTAAGTTTCGCCCAACAGATTTACGCGACAGGCGCAAAGGAAGACGCCGCCCTCGTGCTCCGAGAGATTTTGCGAAAATCGCCCGACTTTGGACCGGCTGAAAAGCAGGGCGTCGCCTGGCGGCCAAAAAAGCAATAAGCCGAGTTTGCCTCGGGAACACCGACTCCTTCAGCTCGATGAATGTCAAAATGGCTCCTCATCGACGGGTTTAATCTAGCCTACCGCTGCTTCTTCGCGATCCCGGAGCTGACTCGGGCCGACGGCTTTCCGACCAACGCCTTGCACGGTTGGGTTAAATCGATCTGGAAGCTCATCGACCAAGAGAAGCCGGAGTCGACCTTGGTTTTCTTCGATCTCGGCGGAGCCCAGGATCGGCTCACGCTGCTGCCCGAATACAAGGCGCAGCGTGAAGAGATGCCGGAGGCGCTGGCAAAGCAGCTGCCCTTTATCCGGACGCTTACGCGGGCGTTGGGCTGCGTCGGCATCGAGCAATCGGGAGTCGAAAGCGACGACCTGCTCGCGGCCGAAGCGGTCGCTTTGGCCGCGGCCGGCCACGAGGTCTTGATCGTGAGTTCCGACAAGGACTTCGCGCAAATCGTGGGTGAGCGCATCAAAATTCTGCTACCGCCGCCGACGGCGAACCCGAGAATCGGTTGGCAGATTCGAGATGCGGCGGGTGTGCGCGAGAAGTTCGGTGTGCCGCCTGTGATGATCGCCGACTTTCTGGCGCTCGTCGGCGACGCCTCGGACAACATACCCGGCATCGCGGGGGTTGGTCCGAAAACAGCTTCGAAATGGTTGCTGGAGTGGGGGAGTCTCGCGGGGGTGATCGCGCACGCGGCGGAGCTGGAGCCCGCGCGGTTCAGGGAGAGCGTTAGGTTGGAAGCGGCGAAACTTTATCGAAATCTAAAGCTCACGACGTTGAACCTCACGCTACCTAGCCTCGTGGTCGGCAAACCGACGTCCTCTCCCGACGACATTTTTCGATTGCTCGAGGAACTCGAAATGCGGTCGGCGTTGGCCGAGGCAAGGGAACGCTACCAACAGCCGGAGTTGTTTTGAAGCTGCGCCGCCTGATCGGGCCTGATCTGCGCTGGCCCAAAGCATCGGGCCGAACTCGGGCTAGCGACCTTCTTTCGAAACGTTCTTGGGATCAAAAATGTAGCCAATTCCGTGCACGGTTCGGAAATGCTTCAGATCCAAATCGTGAGTGCTGAAAAGATCCCGGACCTTTACAATATATTGGTCGAGCGAGCGACTGCGGACATCCGCGTGAACACCCCAAACGGAATGGATCAGAGCCTTACGGGTGATGACCTCACCATGGTGGGCGTTGAGATAGGCAAGGATTCCGAGTTCTTTTCGGCCGAGTTTCATCGTCACCTTGGTTTTGGGAAACGTGATTTCGAGGCGCGAAGGCGTGATGCGGGCGCCGCAAAAATCGAACGGCTCGTCGCTGACTTTTACGTTTTGGGTCAGATTCAAATCGGTGTTTGAACCGGCCCGGCGCAGCACGGCGTGAATGCGCGCGACCAATTCGGCGTAACTAAACGGCTTGGTGATGTAATCATCGCCGCCCATGTCCAAGCCCTTGAGTTTGCTCGCTTCCTGATCGTTGCCCGTGAGGAAAATGACGGGAATGACAATGCCCGTGGCCTTGAGCTCCTCGAGAAACGCAAAGCCGGATTGATCGGGCAGGGTGATATCGAGCAAGATCAAGTTAGCGAAATTCTTCTTCAGGAACTTGGCTGCGTGAGCCGACCGGCTGCACACTTGGGTGTTCATCCCCGAGCGCTCAAGATGACCGGCGATGAGACTGGCGAGCTCGGCTTCGTCCTCGACAATGACGATGAGCGGCTTGGGGGCGGCGCGGGGAGTCGGCGTGTTCGGCATACCTATGACACCGTATGATGCGCGGCCGTCGACAAAGTCAACCCAACCGCAGCCCGGCCGCAGCCCGGCCGGGAGTGGAGGGGGGAGTGGAGGGCGATTAAATCTGTGCTATTTAGGACGGTGGACGTTTGTGTTCATAGCCCGACCTTCAGGCGGACTCCGAAAAACCTTCCGCCTAAAGGCCGTTCTAAGAACTCGGAAGTCCGTATCGGCGATCATTTCTGCACAGATTTAATCACAACCGGGAGCGGGAGAACCGGAAATTTGCTTGAAGGGCGTTGGAGGGGAGTCTCCTTTGCCCGGGTGTCCTCGAATCCGCTACTGATGTTGGGGCTCCCGAAAGGCAGCCTCGAAGAATCGACCAAAAACCTGTTCGCGAAAGCGGGTTGGAAGATTACCACGAGCTCCCGTTCGTATAGGCCTTCCATCAACGATCCGGAGTTGGACGGGCGTTTCGTGCGGGCCCAAGAGGTGAGTCGCTATGTCGAGCATGGGTTCTTTGATTGCGGTCTCACCGGCCATGATTGGGTGCAGGAAAACGGTTCCGACGTGGTCGAGGTGATGGACCTGATCTACAGCCGGGCATCGGTGTTAAAGTCACGTTGGGTGCTGTGTGTCCCGGAGGACTCTCCCGTCCGCTCCGTCTCCGATTTGACCGGCAAACGGGTGGCGACGGAGCTCCTGAACACCACCCGACGTTATTTCGCGTCTAAAGGGGTCGAGGCCGAGATCGAATTTTCTTGGGGAGCCACCGAGGTCAAGGTGCCCGATCTCGTGGACGCCATCGTGGACATTACCGAGACCGGCAGCTCTTTGCGTGCGAACAAACTTCGGATCGTGGATACGATTCTGGAGACAAATACAAAATTCATTGCCAACAAAGCGAGCTGGGCGAACCCGGCCAAGCGCAGGAAGATCGAGACGATCGCGCTTTTGCTGAGGGGCGCGCTTGAGGCCGAGAGCAAGGTCGGACTCAAGATGAACCTGCCCAAGAGCGCGCTTGATGCGGTGGCGCAGGCGCTGCCGGCGCTGAGAAATCCCACCATTTCCCAGCTCAGTTCGCCCGACTGGATTGCGCTCGAAACCATCATCGACGAGAGCGTGGTTCGGGAAATTATTCCACAACTCAAGGCGCTCGGAGCGGAGGGAATCGTCGAATACCCGCTCAACAAGGTTGTCTATTAGCCGCCCGCCGCTCAGTCGGCGCCATCAACATTATGAGCAAAGTCACCCTCGGTCTCCTGCAACACGCCTGTTCGGCGGATCCCAAGGCAAACCTCCGGAAAACTCTCCAATTGACCGAGGAAGCGGCTCGCAAGGGCGCGAAGATCATCTGCACCCAGGAGTTGTTCCGGTCGCAGTATTTTTGCCAGTGCGAGGACCACGCCTATTTCGACTTGGCCGAACCCATTCCCGGGCCGAGCACCGCGGCCTTCCAGAAACTCGCGAAAAAGCACGGGGTCGTGATCGTCGCCTCACTTTTTGAAAAGCGCGCCAGCGGACTCTACCACAATACCGCCGTCATTATCGACGCGGACGGGGCGTTGCTCGGCATCTACCGAAAGATGCACATTCCCGATGACCCGCTCTTCTACGAGAAGTTCTACTTCACCCCCGGCGACACGGGCTTCAAGGCCTGGCAGACGAAGTTCGGGAAGATAGGTGTGCTGATTTGTTGGGATCAATGGTATCCCGAGGGCGCGAGGCTCACGGCCTTGCAAGGGGCCGAGATTCTTTTCTATCCGACCGCGATCGGCTGGCACCCCAAAGAGAAGGGCGAATACGGCGTAAACCAGCATGGAGCATGGGAGACGATCCAGCGGAGTCATGCCGTCGCGAACGGCTGCTATGTCGCTTCGGTGAATCGTATCGGATTGGAGCAGCCGATCGGCGGCGACGGCTTGGAGTTTTGGGGCCAAAGTTTTGTCGCTGGAACGAGCGGGCAAATCCTCGCCAAAGCCAGTGTCAACGCCGAGGAAATCCTGGTTGTTCCGATCGAACTGGGCAAAGTGGACACGACGCGAACCCATTGGCCGTTTTTCCGCGACCGGCGTATCGATGCCTACGGAGATTTGACGAAGCGTTTCATCGACTGAGCCTATGGCACCGGCGAAATCAAAGACCCCGGCCGCGCTTGGGTTTCGAATGCCCGCAGAGTGGGAACCGCAGGAAGCGGTGTGGTTTTCCTGGCCACACAACCTGAAGACTTGGCCCGGACATTTTCGGCCCATACCCCCAAAGTTTGCGGAAATCGTGGCCCACGTAAGCCGATACGAAGAAGTCAGGATCAACGCCGCCCATGCGCTCCATAAACGTGCTTGGAGCCTGATCACTAAAGCCGGCGCCGATCTTTCCAAGGTGACGCTCTATGATCATCCGACCAATGACTCTTGGTGTCGGGACCATGGCCCCATCTTCATCAAGAACGAAAAGTCCGGCGAGGTCGCGGTGACGGATTGGGAATACAACGCTTGGGGCGGAAAGTATCCGCCTTACGACAAGGACAACACCGTCCCTTCGAGAATCGCGAATGGTTTGGGCCTGCGGCGTTTCGAGAAAAAGATGGTGCTTGAAGGTGGCTCGATCGAAGTCAACGGGGCGGGCTCGTTGCTGACGACCGAGGCCTGCCTGCTGCACAAGAATCGCAATCCATCGATGACCAAAGGCGAAATCGAGCAGGCGCTTCGCGACTATCTGGGCGTGAGCCAGATTCTTTGGTTGGGTGACGGAATCATCGGCGACGACACAGACGGCCATATCGACGACCTGAGCCGTTTCTTCCGTCCCGACGGCATCGTGACGGTGGTGGAGCGTGATCGGAAGGACCCGAACTTTCGGATTTTGCGGGATAATCTGGAGCGCTTGCGGGCGCTCCGGACCCCGCAGGGGAAACGTTTTCGTATCTTGGAGTTGCCGATGCCGAAGCCATGTTGGTGCGACGGCCAGCAGATGCCCGCGAGCTATGCAAATTTCCTCGTGATCAACGGAGCCGTCCTTTTCCCAACGTTCCGGCAATCGCGGAGAGACAACGAAGCGGCCGAGGTTCTGGCCGAGTGTTTTCCGAACCGGGATATTATCGCCGTCGACTGTCTCGATTTGGTTTGGGGGCTCGGCACGCTTCACTGCATCTCCCAGCAGCAGCCGAAATGAGAGCGCTCGCGGCGCTTTGTCTCGTGGCTGGGCTTGGCCTTCTCTTTGCCGGTTGCGAATCGGTTTCGGAACGAGTCGCCGACCGCTTCAAAACCGATCCGCCTCAGACGAAGCGCGTGGCCTCAGGGAAAAAGGTGGTTTTCCATGCCGCGCAAAAAGCACTCAAGCGAATGGGTTTCGAGGTGACGCGAAGTGCCTTTGCCCAGGGCTCGGTGAACGCCCGGAGTTCTATCCGCGATACGGCGATCTTCGGCGCGGGACGGCAGTTCCTGCTCGAAGTGCAAATAAGCGCAGCCGACACCGGTTCAAACGTCAGGGTAAAACTGATCGAACTTCTGGAGGGCGATTTTAAGGTCGGGGCGACAGGCAAACTGCTCCAGACTCATGGGCTTTACGACACGTTCTTCGCCCAGATCGAACAAGCGCTCCGTGAAGAAGGCGTCTCGTCGGTTCCGCCTTAAACTTGGCCGGTGCACTTGGGAAACCGGCGATGTTTACAGCGATGTTTAGGGCTTGCCGCCGTAAGTCCTACAAAGAGATAATCACACTTCGCGGTTAGGATTTCGTTCAAAGTTGGCGTCGCCGCGATGTTCCCGCCAACCCGATTCGACAGCACAACAATCAACCTACGACTCCGCTTTACAGCGGGGTTATCACCGGTGGATAAGCAGTTATGGAGCAGACGGCTTTTCGCCCGGTTATTCCGCATATGAGTTCGCTAATGCAAGACCTGTTGGCCCAGTCCTCCTTCGACAAACTGAAGGTTGGCGCGATCATCCCAGGCACCATCACAGAGATTCGCCAAAACGAAGTCGTCGTCGACATCGGCGGCAAATCCGAAGGCCTGATTTCCGCCAGCGAGTTCATCGATATCGGTGAGCTTCAAATCGGCTCCACCATCGAGGTGCTCGTCGAGAAACTTGAAGACAAGAACGGTAATCCGTTGCTCTCTTTCGACAAGGCTGAGCAAAAGAAGAACTGGGACAATATTCTCACCAAATTTCCCGAAGGCTCCATCGCTGCCGGCCGCGTTAAAGCCAAGGTCAAGGGCGGCCTTATCGTCTCCATCGGAGTCGACGCGTTCATGCCGGCCTCACACATCGACGTGCAGCCGCCTAAAAATCTGGATCAATACGTTGGCCAGACTTACGATTTTAAGGTCCTCAAGATCGACCTTCTCCGGCAGAACGTCGTGCTGTCGCGTCGTGAGCTCATCGAGGAACAGCGCACCTCCAAGCGGCGCAATCTCCTCGAGAGCATTCAACCGGGCCAAGTGCGGAAGGGTATTGTCAAGAACATCACCGATTTCGGCGCCTTCATCGATCTCGATGGCATGGATGGGCTCCTCCACATTACCGATATGAGCTGGGGTCGCATCTCGCACCCAAGCGAAATGGTGAAGCAGGGTGAAGAGATTCAGGTCATGATCATCGAAGTGAACCGCGAGAAAGAACGCGTCTCCCTCGGTCTAAAGCAGACCACGAAAAACCCGTGGGACGAGATCGAGCGCAAGTTCCCGGTGGGTTCCAAAGTGCACGGCAAGGTGGTCAATCTGGTGCCCTACGGTGCGTTCATCGAGATCGAGCCCGGGGTCGAGGGTCTGGTTCACATCACCGAAATGTCTTGGACCAAGCGCATCACCAAACCATCCGAATTGCTCAAGGTTGGCCAAGAATTGGATGCCGTCGTTCTGGGTATTCAAAAGGATGACCAGAAGATTTCTCTCGGTCTCCGCCAGCTGGATCCGAATCCGTGGGATATGGTGCGCCATAACTATCCGATCGGTGCCCGTGTCCGCGGCAAGGTCCGAAATATGACCACCTACGGCGCTTTCATCGAGCTCGAGGAGGGCATTGACGGCATGGTTCATGTCTCGGACATGAGCTGGACCCGAAAGGTAAACCATCCGTCCGAGGTGCTCAAGAAGGGCGATGAGGTTGACGCAATGGTATTGGATATCGATCCGAACCAGCAGCGCATCAGTCTCGGCATGAAGCAACTGGCGATCGATCCATGGTCTGATATCGACTCGTTCTTCAAGATCGGAGACGTCGTTCAAGGAACCGTTACAAAGATCACTTCCTTTGGTGCCTTCGTTGAGCTCAAGGATGGAATCGACGGTTTGGTTCACATCTCGCAGATCAGCGAGGAGCGAATTGAGAAGATCAAAGATATCTTGAAGGCCGGCCAACAGGTCAGCGCCCGCGTCGTTAAGATCGACCGGGATGAACGGCGCCTCGGCTTGTCGATCAAGGCTGCGAACTACAGTGCGGAAGAACTCGCGGCTGAAACTGCGACTTATGAAGCGTTGAACCGCAGCGCAGGCAACGACATGATGAACCTCGGCGATATTCTCGACGAAGCGTCGAAGAAGGACTGATGTGCGATAAGGCGCGGTTCGCGATGCTCTTCGCGAAGCGTTAGTGATATGGCCGCCGAGGTTAATACCCTGGCGGCTTTTTTGCGTCCACCGGCAGTAAGAAGGATGTCCCCTCCTTCGCTGGACAATATATATTATGTTTAATTAAAGTCTATTCAGCGACTCGGCCTATTTGTGTGAGACTGTTAGGCGCTGGTTAACAAACGGGGAATTTAGCTGACCCTTTGAGGAATTCTACAATCGGGGTAATCGCCCGAGTCCCGCCGTCGTCCAAAACGTAATGTCCCACCCCCTCCAATCGAATCACCCTAGCTTTCGGAAATAACTCAAGCCATCGGCGTAGGAACGTTCCGTCGAAACAAAAATCGGCCAATCCCCAAACAACCAGAATCGAGTGCTGATCCAAACACGATAGCCTTCGTTCAATCTCGCTCAAGACAAGGCGGCTGCGGTGATGCCCTTCTATCGGGATATCCTGAACAAAACCATCGACCGCCACCCGGTCGTTCCAATTTCCGTAGGGCAATAAAAAGCCCTGCGCTTCGACCCGAGTAAGCTCCCGGTGATTCATGGCCATGCTCACGGCGGGCCACGCAAATCCGTTCAAGCCGCGCACCAAGACCCGCCCGAACCATGGCAACCGGCAGAGCGCGATCCGGAATGCAAGCCGATCAGAAATAAAGGCCGCGGTGTTTAGGATCGTGATCTTCCCGATCAACTCCGGGCGTCGGGTCGCGACTCCGAAACCGATCGCCCCTCCCCAATCGTGAACCACCAAATGCACCACACTAAGTCCTAAAGAATCGATCAGCGCCAGCACATCTCGAATCCTGGATTCAAGCGTGTAGGCGTAGTCCTGCGGCTTGTCCGATAGGCCCATGCCGATGTGGTCTGGGGCGATACATCTTATGTCGGGCGACAGTTCCTTTATCAGTCCGCGATAAAAGAACGACCAAGTGGGATTGCCGTGCAGCATCAACACCGCTTCGCCTGCCTCGCCGCCCTCGTCGACGTAGCTCATGCGAGCTCCGCCCGGGGTCGAAAACGACCTCGGTCGAAACGGGTATTCCTCGCGCAACCATAGTGGGATTTCCATGGTTTTGTTTCACCATTCAAGCGCAAGCATCAGGCTGTTTAGGCCGCTGCCGATTCCGAGTAGACTTACTCGGTCGCCTTTTTTAACCGCGCCTTGGGCGGCGGCCAAGGCCAAGGTCGCGGGCAACGACACCGACCCCATGTTGCCCAAGGTTTCAAACGTCGAAAAGTCTTTCTCCAGCGCCAAACCCAACGACTCATAAAGCCTTCGCCGATGGACCGATCCTACTTGGTGACAGATGAAACGATCCGTATTGGCCGAATCAAAGCCGGTAATCTTTGAAAAATCGTTCCACGTTTTCCGAGCGAGATCTACCCCGGCGACCAATAATTGTTCCGAGTCGGTCTGCATCGCCAGAGACTCGGCACCTTGCGCATCGCCTTGGCAAAGCAAGCTATGCTGGGTTGCCGCACGAGCCGTGCCTCCCACCAAACGGTGGCCGTTTTTCGCCAAGTCTCGATGACAAACTATGGCACCTACCGCGCCGCATCCAATCGTGAGATTTGCGAAGAACGGCTTGATCTCGTTTCTGGAAAAAGGGCGTTCCAACAAGCTCTTCACCGTGGCCTCGACCAGCGGCCTTCCGTTCTCTCCCGCGACTACCAAGGCACTCTTGATCTGATCGCTTTCGATCATCGCGGCGGCAACCGTCAGGGCGTTTAGAAATCCGAGGCAGGCGTTTGAAAGATCGAAAATCTGGGCGGTCGCCGGCAACCCGATTTGCCGATGGGCAAACGCAGCCGTTGCGGGCTCGAGCATGTCACGCGAAACCGCCGCGTGAATGAAGAGTTCGATATCGGCGCCTTGGATCGAAGATTCGGCTAGGACGGCCTTGCCCGCCGCTGCACTCGCGTCCGACGGTCGGGTGCCAACTGGCCAAATGCGCCGTTCGCGAATTCCAGTCATCAGTTCAAGCCGGCCAAAGGGCAGCTTAAGCCGCTCATACAAAGGGCGGAGCCGCTCCTCCAAAGCCGCCGATGAAAGGACCTCGTCGGGGAGAACGACGGCCAGAGATTCGAGATAAACGTGGTCGAATTTCATGGCTCGGCTATCGGTCCGGCCGCATGGCGAGCCGGATAATCGCTTGATCAAAAAAATTGCTTCCGAGCCCGGCATCAACGACGAGCGTCGCACCATTGATGCCGCTGCTACGCTCGCTTAAAAGAAACAGCGCCGTGTCGGCGACTTCTTGGGTCGAAAGATTGCGTTTCCTCAAGGTTAGCTTCTCCGCATACAGGTAGCTTTCCAGGTAACCGGGAATTCCAGCCGATGCACTCGTCTTGAGCGGTCCGGACCCGACGATATTAAAGCGCACTTCGGAGTCTGCGCTGAACGATTTCGCGAGGAATCTCGTGCAAGAGTCGAGCGCGGCCTTGATCGGTCCCATGTAACCGTAGTTGTCCGGTGTCACCAACAGCGACGAAATGCCGATCGTGACCACGGAGGCGTTCTTCACCAAATACGGCTTGAACGCATTAGCGACCTCGACCAAGGAAAAGGCCGAAACGGCTGTCGCCTGCAGAAAATCTGCGCGCTTGGTTTCGTGGAAAGCTTTAAAGCCTTCGCTGTAGTTCGCGAAAGCGATCGAATGCACGATCCCGCTGATAAGACCGTGACCCGCGCCGTGAATCTCGGTGGCCAACCGACCGGCCGCACCCTCGTTTTCTACGTCGCAAACAAACACCGATTTGTCGGCCAAAAGGCCCGCAAGCGACGCCCGACGCGCCTCCGAACGCACGCTGTAGATTACCTTGGCTCCGTGCGCCTCGAGCGACTTTGCGATGAACCATGCGACGCTCTTTCGATTGGCAACGCCGAAGACCAGAAAGGCCTTCCCCGTGACTTCAAGGAAGTCGCTCATGCGGCCGGGGCTCCCGCCGGCGTGGTCCATGCGACGGTGAAGTCGACCGTCAAAACCCGCTTTTCACCGCTTTTCACATTGCCGCTCATCATGGTGAATCCGCCGAGTGATTCCTTTCGCTTCACCTCGATCGTGATCGTTTCTCCGGGGTAAACCGGGTTGCGAAAACGCACGTCGCTGATCTTGGCCATCAGCGGGACCCCGACGGGAGTTCCCCTCCCCTCCTGTTGCCGCGCCAAAAACAGCGCGCCCGTTTGGAAGACTGCCTCGCAAAGCAGCACCCCCGGCGTGATCGGCGCGCCAGGATAATGGCCCTTGTAGAAATCCTCCTCGGGCCGGAGGGTGCGTTTCGCGACCATCCCGTCGGGCGTTTCCGCCACGATCTCGTCGACGAAGAGGAATGGCGGACGATGGGGAATAAGATCGGTGATTTGCTTCATGGCTTAAGCGGACGCCGGTTGCAGGGCCGCCTGCTTCAAGGCGAAAAGGTGCTTATCAACCTTGTTGGCGGTAATGACACCGTAATTTATCGTGCCCAACCACCCCGACATAATAATGCCGACACTTCCGGCGTGAAAAAGGCCGGGAAGATTCTCCGAGAGATTCATGGAAACCGGCAAGCCCTCGAACTTCGTCCCAAAAGACGTGCCGTTTTGGTGGGTGGTGTAACGCTCGATCGTGCGCGGTGTGGCCGCCTCCATCCAGTCGATCTTCGCGCGAACATCGGGAATGAATTTTTCCAAAGCGACCAGCGATTCTTCGATCATCCTTTGCTTGTGGAGTTCGTAATCAGGCTCGGCCAGCTGGCGCCAGTCCGGATACCGGCCGTTAAGCGATGCGACGACAGTGTAGCGTTCCGAGCCGGGTCTGGTATCGGGATAATACACTGAAAAGGTGCGGCTCGTCGTGTGGAAATCCGTCAGCTCCTCGTTACTGTAGGCGGGGGCCAACGAGGTGAAGACCAAGTCCCCGATGTGAGGGATGGTCTCGCCCTTCCGAATGCCGAAGTAGACTTGGCAAGAGCTGGAATTGATCCGCACAGCGCGGGCCTGCTCGACGAAATCGGGCGGGAAGTTCTCGGCGCCGGCCAGGCGGAAAACCGTGTTCTTGATGTTGGCGTTGGAAAGCACGGCCTTGGCCCTGATGACGCGACCATTGCCTGCAATGATTCCGCATGCGACCTTTTGGCCGTCGCGCTCTTCGACCAAGATCCGTTCGACGAGAACTTTCTTCCGCAGTTCCACGCCGTTTTTCTTTAGTTCGGCGACCATCTTTTCGATCAGGACGTCAGAGCCTCCGCGAAAGGTAAACACACCCGCACCCATGAAATTGGAGAAGACGATGCCGAACGTGATCGCAGGATCGTCAAAGTCCGAGCCATTGGCGTAGGAAATGGGCTCCATCAACAGTCGATGCACATCCGACCTGCCGGGAAAGAAGCGGTTCAACATCTCGCCCGTGGTCTCCGGGTTGTTGTCGTAATAGTTCATCGCCCGCAGATAGTCGTAGAACGCTTCGACCTCTGTGCGCGGGAGTCCGAACTGTTCGACAAGCACCCGCGTGTAGTCCTCGCGGGTAAATGTGGTCCACACGTCCATTTGAGGATTCACGAAGCGGATATCCTTCAACGGAACGATCGCGTCGGAAATCTCCTTCGTCCAATAGCGACGACAGGACTTGATCATCCCGCTGGGAAAACCATGCAGGGAGATATCGAAAATATGCCCGCCCTTGCGGGTGAACCAGGTGGCCAAGCCGCCAAACTGATAGTGATGTTCGACCAAGAGGACGCGGTGGCCGGCCTTGGCCAAAACGTTGGCTCCGGTGAGCCCACCCAAGCCGCTGCCGATCACGATTACGTCATATTCGTCAGCGACACCTTTGAGCCAGTCATAAGCCATGGATGGACGAAAATGAGCCGCCGCTTTGGAAAAGCGCAACTCAGAGTTTAAGCCCGCGCAAATATTGGAGCGACTCGGGAATTGACCGCAGCGGGGCTGTGGTCTCGTCCTCCAAAAAATAGTGCTTCACCCCGATCTTTTGCGCCGTGGCGAGCACCTCGGACCAGTTGATCTGCCCCGTGCCCACGGCTACTTTCGCCGTCGCGGGGCTGCCTCCGCTATGATCGGGGCGAGGGAAATCTTTGAGCATGTCCTTGATGTGAAGGAGCGACCAGCGATCCGGATACTTGGCCAACAATCCGGCGGGATCCTGCCCGGTAACGTAGACCCAGTATACGTCCATCTGATACGTCACAAGGTCGGGCTTCGTCTCACGCACCAGAACATCGAACATGGTTTCTCCGCCGCCAGCGGACGATGGCCGGAACTCGAGACCATGCGGATGATAGCCGAAACGCAGGCCTTCCGTTTTGCACGCGGCACCCCACTCATTAAACTTCATCGCCATCTTTCGGACAATTTCATCGGTCAAAATCCGGTCTTTGCCAACCGGAGGAAACGGCACGATCACATAGGCGAGCCCCAGAGCTTTCGCATCGCGGATGACTCCGGCGAGATTCTTGTCGAAAAGGTCGTAGCCGAAATGGCCGCTGATTGGGACCAGACCGCGAGTCTTCAACTCCGTGGCAAACGCAGCGGGGCCGAGTGAACCGGTGCCTGCGACCTCAACTTCTTTGACACCGTAGGATTTGGCGATGTCGAGCGCTCCGGTCGTGCTCTCTTTGGTTTGAGCGCGGAGACTATAGAGTTGGAGGCCGAGATGATCGCGGAAATCGCCTGCGAAAAGCCCGCCGGCAAGCAGGTTGATAACGAGCATGATTCGTCCGGGGGTTTTCATGGGACCCGTATCCGGCGCGCCTCCTAGCTCTTTTGCAAGATGTGATAGTTGGCCATCGAGATGCCGCTGAGCATCGCTCCGATGATGCCGAGAAAGCCTTGGTCCGTGCCACACAGGTAGACGTTTTCGAGAGGCGTGCGTCCCTGCCGGTGCTTCACGGGCGCCCCGTAGATGGCGCCGCCAATATGGCCCGTAAACTTGGTGATGGTGCGGGGCGTAAACATATCGGTGGCCACGGTTGCCGAAGAGAGCGTCCCGTCGGACAAAGCGGGCAGAAAGCGGCGAGCGCTGCGTTGGACGTCGGCATACCAACGGGATTTCTCGTTGTGATAGACATCATCCGGCAGCGCTGCCCATCGGTCGTATCTGGCCAGACAAGTAACCCGGAAAATCCCCTCCGGCAGCGCCTGATTTGGGCCATAGTCGAAGTTGTTGGGAATACAGATCACGCCGCTGCGCAAATCGACCGGGGCCGATGGGCAGGCATAGTCGAAACGGGGCGAGTCGTTGAAAAAGACGATTGTGTCGCTCCCCCACCCGAGTGCGGCGGGCTGTTGGTTTAGGATCGAAATGGTTTCGACAAACGTTAGCCGCCCGGCCGCGAGTTCAGTTCCCGCCGGCGGCACACCGACGAGGCGCTCGGTTTCCGGCGCACCGATCGAGGAGATGACGTGGGTCGCCTGAATCTCTTCGCCGGTGTCGAGCACGATGGCGTCAGCCCGCCCGGCGCGACCGATGATTTTCCGGACCCCGCACTTCATTCTCCTTTCGCCACCGGCCTGGCGGTATTTCTCAAGGAGCACTCGCAGGATCACCCTCACCCCTTCCAAAGGCCGGGCAAAGCCTTCGAGAAACAACGCCTTAAACATGATCACAAACTGGCCGAACTCCATATCATGTTCTTGTGCGCTCCCGTAATACATCACCGGGCAGAAAAGCATATCTTCGAGCAGCGGATCATTGAGGCAGCCGCGCACCACGGAGCGCGCCGAAATCGGGGCGATTTCGAGGGAGACGTCGTCGTAAGTCTTGATTCGTTCGACGAGGCGCCGGAACCCGTCGATTTGAGTCGGGAATTGTCGGGCGACTTCACTCTCGAAGACGGCGAAATCGTTGGTGAAGCGCAACGACGTCTCCCCGGCCGGTCCGAACGCAACCCGGGATTGTTTTTGCTCGCAGAGCGCAAACTCGTCGCGGTCGATCCGCAGCTGCCGAAGCAATTTGGTCAACGGGGTGCCCTTGACTCCGGGACGCACGAAATTCGTGAGGGCATGAAGACCGACGTCGAATTTTCGTCCCTCCAAACTATAAAAACTATTCAGGCCTCCGACGGCGTTGTGCCGCTCGAAAATACAGACCTTCTTGCCAAAATGAGCGAGGCGGATGCCGGCGGCCAGACCCGACATCCCCGCCCCGATAATCGCGACGTCGTAGTGGCTGCGGGTGTTCATGCGGCGCGACTGGGCAAACAAAAGGCCGGGATTTTTTCCCGGCCTGCAACTCGGGAAAGCCTCGGATTAGCTCTTCGCGGCCAAGGCGTTGAACTTGGGGGTGAGATACTCGGCGCAACTGTCGAGCGAAGCGAGTTGCTGATACTCGGCCTCCGGCACTTCGATCCCGTGGCGCTTGCGCAGCTCCATGACGATGTCCAAAAAATCCATGCTATCGAGCTGCAGTTGGTCGCGAAGGCGGACCTCGGGTTTCACATTCGTTAAATCCTCGTCGGGCGCGATATCGGCGATGATGTCGAGGACGACTTGCTTGCAGTCTTCTTTGGTCATGAGTGGTTGGTAGGAGCGGAATTAGGGGAGAAACCGTTTAACAATCAACGTGGAATTTATCCCCAACATGCCGAACGAATTGTTGAGGATGGTATCCACTTTCGCAACTTGGCGAGGCTGATTGAGCACGAGGCCGGGCAACGCACAGGCCGGGTCGAGATCGTCGACGTTGATCGTGGGATGGACAATCCGGTCCTCGAACGAGGGCAGGTTTCCCGCCAGTTCCAAGGCGCCGGCCGCCCCCATGCAGTGCCCGATGTAGCTTTTGGTATTGTTGATCGAGGTTTCGGGGCAGCCCTCGCCAAAGACGGCGCGAATCGCTTCGCACTCTTGGATATCGCCCAGAACCGTGGCGGTGGCGTGGGTGTTTACGATGTGGATGTCTCGCGGGGTCATGCCGGCCCGCGAGATGGCCGCACGCACGCATTCCGCCTGCCGAACCGGATTGGGCAGCACGTAGTCGGAGGCATCCGAATTTACATTGTAGCCGGCGATTTCACCGTAGATTTTGGCCCCGCGGGCGACGGCGTCGTCGAGCCGTTCCAAGGTATAAAGGCAGCCGCCTTCGGAAATGACGATGCCATTGCGAGCCCGATCAAAGGGCCGTGATGCCTTGTGGGGATCGATATGGGTCGCCAGAGCGTTCTGGGATTTGAATCCGGCGAAAATACCGAAGGTGTGGATGCTCTCGCTGATGCCGCCGCAAATCGCGAAATCAACTTCGCCCAGGCGTAGCATTTGGGCCGCGTGGATCAGGCCCATGTTCCCGGCCGCACAAGCGGCGCCGATGGTATATGCGGGACCGGTCACACCGAGATTCAGCGAGGTCTCGCCGGCCGGATTATTGGCCACGGTGCGCGGGTTGTGGTAGTGCGACCAGAATTTCGTGTCGTAGTTAAATTTCGAGATGTTGAAAATCTCGTTCTCCGTCTCGACATTGCCGTGCTCGGTGCAGCCGATGTAAATTCCGATGCGGTCTTTGGGCAGGGCCTCGAAGTTCGCGCCGCAATCGGCCAACGCTTCCCGAGCGCAAAAGATCGCGATCGAACCGGCCCTCGTGCCCACGCGGACCTCCTTTTTCTTCTGATACTTGAGCGGATCGTAGTGACAGACACCCGCGAGCTGGGAACCCATATAGCGGATTTCCATGCGCTCGATACCGGCGACGCCGGCCAGGAGATTTCGACGGAATTCGGTGAGAGAATTGCCGTTGGGAGCGGTGAGACCGACTCCGGTGATGACGATGCGCGCGGACTTCATGCGGGTGGAAAGGAAATCGCTAGCCATCCCTTCGGCGAAAGCAATAAATCCCCTCAATTCCATGAACGTTCTCGTCGTCGGGGGTGCGGGTTACATCGGCAGTCACTGCGTTCGCCAGTTAATTCTGGCGGGCCATCGGCCCGTTGTGCTCGACAATTTAATCTTCGGCCATCGCGGAGCTTTGGCTGCCGGTGTTCCGCTCTACACCGTCGAACTCGGCGACGAACCTGCGGTGCGCAAGATTCTGGTTGGGGAGCGGATCGATGCGGTGATGCACTTCGCCGCGTTCGCCTACGTCGGCGAGTCCGTCGACGACCCTCTCAAGTATTACTTCAACAATGTCGTCGCGACGCTCGGACTTCTGCGGGCGATGCTCGCCGAGGGGGTGAAGAAATTTGTTTTCTCATCGACCTGCGCCACCTACGGCGTGCCGACGGGAATGCCGATCGTCGAATCCATGCCTCAGGCGCCGATAAATCCCTACGGCCAGACCAAGCTTGATATTGAGAACGCCCTCCGGGCGCTCGCGGTCGCCCACGGCCTGAGTTTCGCCGCCTTTCGCTATTTTAACGCCGCCGGCGCTTCCGAGGACGGTTTGATCGGTGAGGATCATAACCCGGAGTCGCACCTCATTCCGCTCGCGATTCAGGCTGCAACGGGCCGCCGCCCCGCCCTCTCCGTTTTCGGCCGCGACTATCCGACCCCGGACGGCACCTGTCTCAGGGACTATGTGCACGTCGACGATTTGAGCCGCGCCCATATCGCGGTTTTCCCTAAGCTCGAAAAACCCGGCGCCGCCCACTTCTACAATCTCGGCACGGGCAACCCAACGTCGGTGCTGGAAGTGATTCGCGCCGTCGAGAAGGTGTCGGGGCTCAAGGTCCCGCACGAGTTTGCGCCGCGGCGTGCCGGTGATCCGCCCGCGCTCTACGCCAACTCGGCCAAAGCCATGGAAGAACTCGGCTGGCGGACAGAGTTCAACGACATCGAAGCGATCGTGGCGACGGCGTGGCGTTGGCACCGGGCCAATCCCAACGGCTTCGCCGGTCGTTAGGAATCAGAGCTTGGGCGCGGCCGGCTTCAGGGGCGGAGCCCAAGCATTGACCCCGGCCACCCCGACTTTCCGCCTGTAGACTTGTTCGCCGCACGTTGCGTAGAGCACGTCGTTTTTCACGCCGCCGAAGCAAAGGTCGGTGATCCGGCCGTTGGGCGTGGGGATGATGGCGTTGACCCGACCGGCCTGGTCGCACACCTGGATGCCGAGACGGGTGGCAACGTAGAGCCGGCCATCGCGATCTGTCTTCATGCCGTCGGCGAAACTCTGGTCCTCGTTATCGGGCGTGTGCAGCCAGTAATAGCGCTGCTTGTTGGCCAACGCGCCGTCGGGCTGGATTTGATAGCTGTAGACCCAATGCGAACGGTAATCGCCGACGTAAACGAGGCCTTGATCCGGCGAGAGCGTGATCCCGTTGGCCGAGCGAAAGCCGGTATCAACCGCGCGGGGCTTTTCTCCGGGACGGATCAGCCAGACTTTCCCGGCCTCGGGATCCTGCCCGCCGGACGGATTCGTAACGTAGAGATCGCCGTTATTTGCCACGACGATGCCGTTCCCCGCGATGTCTTCGGCCACGACGGTTTCGCGGCCGATCATGTCGTAGGCAAGGATCCGCCGCGTGCCGGTCGCAACGACATAGAGCGTCCCGTCGGGCCCGAAGGCTTGTCCGTTGGCTCGATTCGTCGCGTCGCGGACCAACGACACCTTGCCGTCGAGATCGATCTTATAGGCTTTTGAGTTGGGGATGTCCGTGAAAAACACTTCGCCACTGGCGTTGACGGCAGGGCCTTCCGTGAGCCCGAAGCCTTCGCCGACGAGCTGCCAGTCTTCGCCGGGAAGAAGCACAGCGCTGAGCACGGGGTTTTTTGTCGGTGCGGCGGCATTGACCGACGCCGGCCACCCCCGCCAGAGCCAGCGCATCGCCTCGGGGAAAAGCATGGCACCGTGCTTGCCGCTGTGGACGCCGTCGCCCCAAACATGAGTCACCTCATAGCCGGCAAACGTGAGCGCGCGCTGCATCGTCTGGTTGGCCATCCACCAGTCACCGGCGTAGATGTTGTTGTCATTGGAGCCGTCCTGCAAAAACACGCGCAGGGCCTTAGGCTCGTATTTACGGATGAGCGTCGGATACCGGTCTCCGCCCCTGAGTCCGACGTAGGTCCCGATGGCGCTGAATACCCGGCTAAAGGAATCCGGGCGCTCCCAAGCCGCCGTAAACGCCGCGATCGCCCCGCTGCTTGATCCGCCGATCGCGCGGTCGGCGGCCAACGCGGAGATGCGAATGGCGCGGCCGTCTGCGGTCTTTTTGGTCTCCACCACGGGCAAAACCTCCTCGATGAGAAACCGGGCGTAGGCATCGCCGAGACCGTCATACTCGAAGCTGCGATTGAAGCGATCCAGGGCAATCTTGGGATCGGCGGCCTTAACCACTCCCGGGCGCACGAAAACTCCGATGATCACGGGAAGCTCGCCCCGCGCGATGAGGTTGTCGAAGACGGTGGGCGCGTTCCATTGGACGCCATCTTGATTGACGTAGAGGCAGGCCGGCTTCGCTGCTTCGTATTGTCGGGGCACGTAGACCGTGACCTCGCGGACCGTTCCGGGAAAAATCTTGGATCCGGCAAATTCGAATTTGATCAACTCGCCCTGCGGGACGCCCGGTTGCACGAGTGAATCCGGTCCGAGGGGGAATTCTTCGGCGGCGCGCAACGATCCGAAAAGCGTGATCGCCAGTGCGAAAACGCGAATGATTCCAAAATTGAGGAGGGGGATTTTTGTGGGGTTCATCATCGGGGAAATATCACCCTGCCATCGCTTGCGCTGCCGGGTCGCATCGAAAAGGCCCGCGGGGGCGCGGGCCTCGAGGTCTACGATTTCTTCGGCTCAGCCTTGGTTTCGGCCTTCGCCTTCGGCGGCGGTGGCGCGACGTAGACCGGCAACACTCCGGCCCTCGGCGCGACGTCCGCGAGATTAGGTGTCACATCGGCATCGACGCGTCGGGTGGCCCACTCAAGCCCACCCAGCAAGACCGCTTGGAACACCGGGCTGGTCCAAACATCCTCGCGATGGCCCATGCTGGTGTAGAAGACGCGGCCCTGTCCGTGCATCCGGGCCCACGTCGAGGGAAAGGGCGGACGGGCGTAAGAAGGACCTTCCATGCCCCTCGTGTCCTGCACCATGAGAACGTGCAGGTCGGGGGCGAAGTTCTTCAGCGAATACCACTCTTCAAGCGGTCCGAAGTCGGCCGGCACCGCCGCCATCCCCGGGAACTTGGGGCTGACGATGATCTGGCGGGCCTTCTGTTGGGCGTCGTGTTTGATGAACGAAGCTCCGATCATGCGCGTGTAATCGTCGATGTTCGCGCCGTCGTCGCGGTTGCGCGCCGGGCCGTGTCCCTTGTTGCCCGGCGGGTGAAACGTATCGGACGCGCTGTGCGTGCCGACGAAACCTTTGCCATCGTAGATCGCCTTCAGGAAGGCGGCTTTGCCGGCCGGCGTCATCGGCGGGTTGCCGTCACCCGCTTTCTCATCGTTCTTGGCGAGCGTGAGATCGCCGCTTGTGTAGAAAAAGAAGGCGTCGAACTGGGCGAGATATTCCGGCGTAAAGAGACTGCCGTCCTTGCTGAAGGTAAATACGAACCCGTGCTTGGCACCCAGTTCTGTCAGCACTTGGTCGGCGAAACTCGGGTTGCCGTTCAAGCGCTTGATCGTCGAGTGCTCGAAGCCCGAGGACTTGGTGAAAAAGAGGACTTTCTTCGGGGCCGGCGCGGCGGACGAGAAACTCGGTGCGAAGCAGCAGGCGACGAGAGCGAGGAGAAAACGCGGAAACGAATTCATGGATTTTTTGGGGACGGGGAAAAGAAAGACGAACGCCGACGGCCTAGGGTTTGGCCTTTTTTGTCGCCGGTCGTTTCCCCGCAGCCTGCGGGGCGGCGGGAACGCCGGTGCCAAGCAGTTCCGCAGCCTTGACGGCGTCGCCGCCGGATTCGGCAAGGGCGCGCGCGCGCATTGCGGCTTCGATCGCGGGCAAACCGCCGGTGCCGGATCGCACCATCTGCACGTAGACGAAATCCAGCGCGTGTTGCAGCGTGAGAATCGGTTCCTTGACCGCGGAGGAATCAGCGCGAACCGGGGCCGGCGGATTCGTCGCCGCGGCCATCGGTTCAAAGGGCGCAGCGCTCCCCTCCCCCGCCGCTTCGAGCACTTCACGCGGAAGGTTCTTCACCAGGATGGCCTCGCCCTGCGCGATGACCGCGCTGCGGTAGATCACGTTTTCCAACTCCCGCACATTCCCCGGCCAGCGATAGCGCACGAGGACCGCCATCGCTTCGGGCGAGACCTTGCTCGCCCGCGCCTTGCGCTGCTTGAACAGGTTTTGCAGGCAGAAATCGACGATCTGCGGAACGTCGTCGCCCCGCTCGCGCAGCGCGGGCATACGAATCCGCACGACGTTGAGCCGATAATAAAGATCTTCGCGGAAGGTTTTAAGCTTCACCATCTCTTCGAGATCCTTGTTCGTGGCGGCCAGAATCCGGACGTCGACCTTGATGGTCTCGGTGCCGCCGACGCGCTGGATATCACCCTGCTGCAAGACCCGGAGAATCTTCGTTTGCGTGGCGAGGGCCATGTCGCCGATTTCGTCGAGAAAGATCGTGCCTCCGTCGCAGAGCTCGAACTTGCCCAGCCGCTGGCCGGTGGCGCCGGTAAACGAGCCTTTCTCGTGACCGAAGAGCTCGCTCTCGATGAGATTGTCGGGGATCGCCGCGCAGTTGACCGCGATGAAAGGTTTTCCCGTCCGGTGGCTGTGCTTCCAAATCGACCGCGCCACGAGCTCTTTGCCGGTGCCGCTCTCCCCCGTGATCATCACGGTGACATCGCTCGCGGTCACCTGCCCGATGACCTTGAAAACATCCTGCATGACCGGCGAGGCACCGACGATGCCCTCGCGATAGTCGTCGGCGTTAATCGTGGGTTTGTAGTCGCCGACCGCGCGCAAGTCGGCGTGGGCCTTCAGCGCGTTTTCCGCCAGCGAGAGGACCTTGGCCGGGTCAAACGGCTTCATCACGTAGTCGAACGCGCCGTATTTCATCGCCTCGATCGCCGTCTGCGCGGTGCCAAACGCGGTCATGAGCACGACCAACTGCTTCGGATTGGCCGAGCGGATATGTTGGAGCGCCTCGATGCCGCCCATGCCGCTCATCCGGACGTCGAGAAACACCAGATCGGGCGCCGGCCCTTTCTTGACCAAGGCGATCCCTTGTTCGCCGCTGGCGGCTTCGGTTACCTGGTAACGGCGCGAACCCAGCACGCGCGTCAGCGAATAACGGATTTCTGCGTCGTCATCGATGACGAGAATGGTCGGTGGTTTTACGGCTGGATCGGGCATGGTGACGGCGGAGCGCCCGTTGGTGATGGGCGATGGTGCTGGCGAAAGTCGCCGAGGGGCTTTGATTAGCCCCCATGCTTGGCTGGTCAATAAACTTGTTCCGCATCCGCGGCATCCAACTCGCCCTTCACGGCAGCTTCTTGCTCCTGCTCGCCTATGTGGCGTGGGAGGGCTGGAGTTCGGGCGGCGGATTCGAGGGCGCCGCGTGGAGCGTCGCGATTTTGGGAGCTTTCTTCACCTGCGTGGTCCTGCACGAATTGGGGCATTGCTTCGCGGCGATGCATTTCGGCATCGGGGTGCGCCGGATCTTGCTCATGCCGATCGGTGGCATGGCCGAGTTTGAGTCGATCCCCCGCGAACCGTCGCGCGAGCTCATCATTACTCTTGCCGGTCCGGCGGTGAACTTCGCCATCGCGGGCCTGCTCTGGCTGGTCGCGGGTTTGCCGGCGGGTTGGTCTGTGTGGAGCTTCGGCGACTTCGAGGCCAATCTGGCGGGGTTTGCCGGGCTTTTGCTCCATTGGAACTTGCTGATGGGCTGCTTCAATCTCGCGCCGGTTTTTCCGATGGACGGCGGCAGGATTTTACGGGCGCTGCTGGCCATTCGAATGCCCTACATCCGCGCCACGTTCTGGGCGGCTTCCGTCGGAAAGGTCCTCGCGGTGATCGCGGCCTTGCTCGCGGTTTTCTGGTTTAAGGCCTATCTCACGGCGGTGCTCTTCGCCTTTATTTTCTTCGCGGGCGAGACGGAATACCGCGCCGTCCGCCGCCGCGAGCTTGAGGACGCTCACTGGCGCGAAATGCTCGCCCGACTAAACTTCGCCCCGGTTCCGGACCCCGCGCCTCCCCTCTCCGAGCGGTAAATGTCTGAATTTCGGGATTTGGAAAAAACTCCTTGCGTAAGGCCCGGGAAATTTGATTTCTCTCGCCCCTCGCGCAAGCGAACGGGCTCTTAGCTCAGTTGGTAGAGCGCCTCAATGGCATTGAGGAGGTCAGCGGTTCGAGACCGCTAGGGTCCACCAATTTGGCCGGAAACTTTCGGGTTTCCGGCCTTTTGCTTTCCATCCCCGACCGTCAGAGGCTGTCGTCCTCGCGCATCCTGAACTCAAGCTCGACGAGCTCCCCTTTCTTGTCGGGCCGGGCACCGATCGACTTGGTGCGGGCAAATGCCTCGCGCACCGTGCGGTCAAATTCCTCGCTGCCCGAGGACCGGCTGATGCGCACCCGCGAAATCGTGCCGTCGGCGCCCACGAAGAACTCGATGCGGGCGACCAGCGTGTCGCTCAAACCCGAGGGCTTTTCATGGTTCTCCTTCAAGCGCGATTTCAGCAGGGCGAAATACCTTTCCATGGCGCTGCCGTCCTCGGCGACCAGTGCTTTTCCGCCCGCGCCGCCCTTGGTGTTTTTGGTCGAGCCGCCGATCACGCCTTCGCGGATGCCTTCGGTGTCGATCTTCGCGACTTTGGCCGGCCCACCCTTCGGTGCGTTCGCGGCGGCCGTAGCCTTGGCCTTGTTCGCCTTATCGAAGGCTGCCTTTGAAATCTTCGCCTCCTTTTCCCGCTCTTTTTTGATCTCCCGCTTGGCTTGGGAATCAGCCCGGATCACTTTCTTCACGATTTGATTCTTGAAGTTAGGAATGTCGCTCGGCACCGGTTTGTCGGAGGGTTTCGGTGGCGGCGGTGCGGGCTTTTCAATCGGTGCCGGCGTGATCGGCGAGGGTTCGGGCGCAACCGGCGGCTCAGGAACCGGCTCCGCCTTCGGCTCGGGCTTGGACGGGGCGGGAAGGTCCAACTTGATTCCGCCGGGCGTCCCCAAAGCCGGCGCCTCGGTCGCCAGGTAATTGTCGCCGGCCCCGGCCACCAATTCGAAGATCTTCGGAGCCTCCTTGTTCTGCCGGCTCGCTGTGTAGCCGAAAAAGAGCAGCAGCGCCGCCACGCCGCCGTGCAGCACGAGCGAAAGCGCGAAAGCGGGCGAGCGGTCGGACATGGCGTGCGGAAGGTCGTGAAGCAGGCGGGGCGTGGCCTCAGTTTCCCATCTGGGTATCGAGCATCACCCTGAGAAGATTCTTCTTCTTGAGTTCGTCCATCACCGTCACGAATTGTTGCGCGGTGGTGGTCGCGTCCATACGGATGCGAAACACCGGCGGCTTGGGCTGACCCGCAAACGTCGTCAGATCGCGCGCCAGTTGCGCGATGGTCACGACCCTACCCGAAAGGTTCACGGTGCCGTCGGCGCGGATCGTGATGCTCTCGAATTTATCGTCCGGGTCCGGCTTGGTCTGCGCACTCTTCGACTCGATCGGCAGTTTGATCGGAATCGTCTGCTCCTGGGTCGAGACCGCGACCACCATAAAGATGATCAACAGCATAAACCCGAGGTCGATCAGGTTGGTCACGTTGAGATCGGAGATCGGATTCGAGGTCCGGTGGCGGCGAAAGTTGCGGGCCATGGCGGGGCGAGTGCTTACTTCGACTCCAACTCAAGCCGATCGGCGAGCGAACTGGCGTAGTTCTCGATCTCGGAGATCATCGTGCGGGTGTTTCCGAGGAGGAAATTGTAGCCGAACACCGAGGGGATCGCCACGACGAGTCCCGCGATCGTCGACAACATGGCCCCCGAAACACCCGGCGCGAGCTGTTGGATGCCGGCGGTCTGCTGCGTCGCAACCGCGCTGAACGCCGTCATGACGCCCCAAACCGTGCCCAGCAGCCCGATGAACGGCGCACCCGAAACAATCGAGGCGAGAAAGATCATACTGGATTCGTAGCGGAGGGTTTGCCGGGCGATAGCCCGTTGAATGGCGTTTTCCGCGTGCTCCAGACAAGCCCGCGAGTTCTCCGTGCCCCGCTCCTTGCCGATCGCCGCCGCGCGCCAGTAGCTCTCGATCGCGTCGGCGAGGAGGTCGGCGTAGGGGATCACCCGCTTGCTGCGAAAAGATTCCGGCAGGTCCAGCAACGTCTTGTGATCGCGGAGCCTCATTTCGAAACTCTGGTTAAGCTGCCGCAGTCGCTTCAACTCGAAGTGTTTTCCAAACATGATCGTCCAAGCGATAAGGCTGAAAATTAACAGGCCGACGATGATACACTTGTCGACGAACCCGCAGCGTTCGAAAATTTCGATGATATTGGCGGCGGCGAGGATCGGTGTAGGCGGGAGCAGGGCAAACATGGGTGATTGCGGCAAGAGTTGGCGGGTTTGACGGACGCGTTCAACGGAAATTCCGGGCGCGTCCGGCGAATCTGTTTGCGACCGCGCGCATCCGATTTTTTCCTGCTCCACCTCGCCCCCCTTATGGACTTCAAAACCTCCACGCTCAAGGAACTGCGCGATCGCCGCGGCGCCCTGACCCACAAGAGCGCCCTCGTCGGTTTCGACGGTTTCGTCGATACCATCGTCACCGCCGTCGCCCAGCGCGCCGGGCAGGGCGACAATTTCACCCCGTTCGGCAGTATTACCGAGTTCGGCCAGCGGATTCTCGGCGCCGCCGGCAAGAGCACCAACATCGAGTTCTTCCCCCGCATGGACAAACTCGGCGGCAACGGCCCGATCATGGGCAACGCCCTCCTCGCCCACGGCGCCCGGGTCACCTACGTCGGCGCCCTCGGCCGGGGCACGGTGCATCCGGTTTTCGCCGACTTCGCCGCCCGCGCCAACGTGGTCTCGTTTGTCGAGCCCGCCCAAACGACCGCCGTCGAGTTCGCCGACGGCAAGCTCATGCTCGGGACGATGCGCAGCCTCGACGACGTCACGGCCGCCAACATCACCGCCGCCCTCGGCGGGATCGACGGTTACCGCGCGACGATCGCCGCCGCCGACCTCGTCGCCCTCGTGAATTGGACGATGATCCCGAACATGACCGCGATCTTCACCGATCTCATCGAGCGCGTCCTCCCGTCGACGCCGGTCCGTCCCGGCCGCACGTTCTTTTTTGACCTCGCCGACCCCGAAAAACGCTCGGCCGCCGATCTGGTCTACGCCCTCGATACCATCGGCAAGTTCGAGCAGTTCGGCCGTGTCACGCTCGGTCTCAACCTCAAGGAAGCCCAACAGGTCTTCGCGGCCCTCGGTTTCGCCGCCGTTCCCGAAGCCGAGAGCGGTCTGCGGGAGATGGCGCAAAAAATCCGTGCGCGCCTCGATGTGACGACGGTCGTCGTGCACCCGCGCGAGTCCGCCGCCTGCGCGACCCGCGACGGCACGTGGTGGATTCCCGGACCCTACGTGGCCCAACCGCTCATCACGACCGGCGCCGGCGATCACTTCAACGCGGGCTTCACCGCCGCCCAGCTCATCGGTTGCCCACCCGAAGCCTGCCTCGGCGCGGGCGTCTGCACCAGCGGCCATTACGTCCGGACCGCGCAGAGTCCGAGTCTCGCCGACCTCGAAACCTTCCTCGCCAACTGGCGCTGAACGCACCACGTTTCCCCATGCCCTCCAAATCGAATCCCGCCGGTCGTCTCATCTCCTTCGAAGGCTCAGAAGGTTCCGGCAAGTCCACCCAGATCTCGCGGCTCGCCGCCCGTTTCCTACGGCTAAAACGCGACGTCGTCACGGTGCGCGAGCCCGGCGGCACCGAACTCGGCGAACAAATCCGCAACATCATCGTCCATAATTCCAAGGGCGACGAGATGTGCGCCGAGACCGAGTTGCTCCTCTTTGCGGCCGCCCGCGCGCAGCTGGTTCGCCAGGTCATCGCTCCGGCGCTCGTGGCCGGCAAGATCGTGCTCAGCGACCGTTTTCTCGACTCGTCCACCGTTTACCAAGGCATCGCGCGCAACCTCGCCGCCGATCCCGTGGCGCAGATCAACCGCTTCGCCATCGGCAACATCATGCCGCACCTCACGATCGTCATCGACGTGCCGACCGAAGTGAGCCTGGCGCGGCTCAAGCAGCGCACGACCGATCTGCCGGACCGCATGGAGCGGGAAAACATCGATTTCTACAAAAAAGTTCGCGAGGGCTACCTCGTCCTCGCGAAGGGTATGCCCGAGCGCATCGTCGTCGTCGACGGCACCAAGTCGGCCGACGCCATCGAGAAAAAAATCTGGTCCGCGGTCCGCGAACGCCTGGCCTGAGCCGCGTCCGCCTCGTCGCCGCACCGATGCCGCCCGTCGCCGCCCCCGCCCCGGCTCCTTGGCCCGCCGCGCTCGAGGGCACTCCCGGCGTTGCCGTCATCGAGCGCGCCATCGCCCGCCAACGCCTCTCGCACAGCCTGCTCCTCCACGGCGACGACCTCGGCACGCTCGTCAGTGTGGCCCACGCCATCGCCGACCGCCTCCTCAACACGCCCGCCGCCTCCGCCCGCTTCGCCGTCAAAGACCACCCCGATTACCTAGCCCTCCGTCCCAAGGGCAAGATGCGCCTCATTCCCATCGGCAAGGCGGAAAACCCCGAGCCCGGCACGATGCGTGAGTTTCTCCCCAAGCTCTACGTTACCTCCGCCGTCGCTCCGCAAAAGGTCGCCATCGTCTACGAGGCCGACCGGATGAACACCGAGTCCGCCAACGCGTTTCTCAAGACACTCGAAGAACCGCCCGCCCACACCACGCTGCTCCTCGTCACCACCCGACCCTACGCGTTGCTCCCCACCATCCGCAGCCGGGTGCTCCACTTCCGCTTCCCGTCCTCCGGCATTGCGGTCTCCGCCGATGGTTGGCCGGCTTGGCTCGACGACTACCGCGCCTGGCTCGCCCGCGTCGCCGATGTCGCCGCCGACAAACGCGCGATCGCCGATCATATCTTCGCCATCTACGGACTCGTCGCCCGTTTCGGCGCGGTCCTCGACCACGCGACCGCCGAGGTCTGGAAACAACAACGCGAGAAACTTCCCGCGGACATCAAGGAGGACGAAGTCGAGGCGATCGAGATCGGCATCGCCAACGGCCTCCGGCTCCGCCTGTTCGCCGAGATCGAGACGACGACCCGCGCCTTTGCGCTCCCGCGCCTTCAACGCAACGAAGCTCCCGCGAGACGCGCCCTCACGGCGAGTGTCGATGCCCTCGAGCACGCCGTCGGCCTGCTTCGGTTGAATCTCAACGAATCCGCGGCGCTAGAATCTTACCTCCTAGCTGCGCTCCGCCTCTGGGCCCGGCGGTAAGTCGCCCCGACCGCAGTTCAACGGGTCTGCCGGATCAGGCCCACGAACTCCTCCCGCGTTTCCATGTGCGGATTGTGCCCTGCCTCTGCGATCGTCTCGATCCGCGCCCCCGGGAAACACGCAGCGATCCGCGCATGGTCCGCCGCCGCGACGTAGCGCGATTTCCCGCCGAGCACGAAAAGCGCTTCGCCGGCAAACCGGTCGTCCGCGCCTAGCGCGTCTCGCTCCAGCTCCGGCAGCGCCGCGGTCAGCACCGGCAGGTTCACGGCCCACCGCCACCCTGCCCCATCCGTTGTCCGCTCCAAGTTTGTCGCGATAAACTTTCGCATCGCCCAGTCGTCCACCCGCGCCTCGAACCTGAGCTCCGCCTCCGCCCGCGATTGCAGGCTCGCGAGGTCCAGCTCGTTCATCGCCGCAAACTCCGCCCGGTGCCCGGCCCGGAAATAATCCCTGGGCGCGATGTCCACCACGATGAGCCGCGCAACGCGCTCCGCGTGCCGGCAGGCCAGCAACATCGCGACCTTGCCGCCCATGCTGTGCCCGAGCAGCGTCGCCTGCGCCAGACCCCGGGCATCGAGCCACCCGACGACGTCGGCCACCATCGCCGCGTAGGTCATCGCGTCGGCATGGGGCGACGCCCCGTGGTTTCTCAGGTCGAGCGCGCTCACCGCGAAATCGTCGGCCAGATCGCGGCCGGCCGTCTGCCAGTTGCGGGAGGAGCCGAGTAAGCCGTGCAAGATAACCAACGGCGGATTTCCGGCTCCGCCCAGCTCGCGATGAAAAAGCTCCATGGCTCTGAATGAATGCGGGCGGCGAGCGCCGCCTTGCGAGTAGATTCTGTGCCTAATCTCTGTGCCCTCGACCCGCATTTCTACTCGCTACCCTTCATCCGCTATCCACTACTTTCCGCCCCGCCACATGTCCGCCGACGCCCCCAAACTCACCCCGATGATGCAGCAGTATTTTGAGGTGAAGCGCGGCCTGCCCAAGGATACGCTCCTGCTATTCCGCCTCGGCGATTTCTACGAGCTGTTCTTCGACGATGCGGTCGTCGCATCACGCCTGCTCGGTCTCACGCTGACCAAACGCCAGGACCATCCCATGGCCGGCCTGCCCTCGGTCGCGCTCGACAACTACGTCACCAAACTCCTCGCCGCCGGCAAAAAGGTCGCGATCTGCGACCAGGCCGAGCCCGCCCAAGCCGGCAAACTCGTCCGCCGCCAGCTCACGCGCATCCTGAGCCCCGGCACGACCCTCAATGCCGCCCAGCTCGATGCCGCGCGCAACCACTACCTCTGCGCCCTCGCTCTCGATGCCGCCGGTCTCCATGCCGCGTGGCTCGATCTCTCCACGGGCGAATTCCGCGTCGCCAGCGATGCCGCCATCGCCGATTTGTTGCCCGTCCTCACCTCGCTCGACGCCGCCGAACTGCTCGTGACCGAGGGCGAGCTCGCGCGCTGGGCGGCCGCCCCGCACGAGCAATCCTCCGTTCACGCCCTCCACGCCTTTTGCGTCGGTCGGCTCACGACCGAGCTGGCGGGCTATCACTTTGAGACGGCCGCCGGCGCCAAGACCGTCATGGACACGCTGGGCGTGCTCAACCTCGAGGGTTTCGGCTTGGCCGGCGATCACCCGGCCCTCGGCCCCGCCGGCGCCCTCGTCCACTACGCCGCCGAGAATCTCTGCGCGAAGCCCGAGAATCTCCGCAGCCTCCGCGAATACCGCAGCGCCCGCACGCTCTTGCTCGACCCGGCCACCCTGAGAAATCTCGAGATTTTCTCATCGTCCCGGGGCACCCGCGCGGGGTCGCTCCTCGCCGCGATCGACCGCACCGCCACCGCGCCCGGCGCGCGACTCCTCGAACGCTGGCTCGCCGCCCCCACGCTCGAGCTTGCCGAGATCAGCCGCCGGCAAGCGCTCGTCGGCGAACTCCTCGCCCGCCCGACTTCCCTTGCCGCTCTCCGCGAGCAGCTCGGCCTCATCCGGGACATTCCGCGTATTCTCGGACGCCTGCAAAATCGCCTCCGCAATCCCCGCGAGCTCGGCGGCATCCGCGATACGCTCGACCAGATCCCCGAGCTCCACGCTACTTTGGCCACCTTCGGCGCCGATGCCCGGCTCGCGACGTTTGAAGGCCAACTTCAGGCCTTGCCGCCGTTGCGTCGGCTGCTGAACGACGCGCTCGCGAGCGAACTCCCCGCCGACCTTGCCGATGGCAATTTCATCCGCGCCGGCTACGACGCCGAGCTCGACCGCCTGCGCACGCTGACCAGCGGAAACAAAACCTGGCTCTCCGAGCTCGAACGCGCCGAGCAGGAGCGCACCGGGATCCGCAGCCTGAAGGTCCGCTTCACCGGTAATTTCGGTTACTACATCGAGATCACGAAGGCCAACCTGCACCTCGTTCCCGCCGACTACGTTCGCCGCCAGACCACCGTGGGCGGCGAGCGCTATGTCACCGAGGCGTTGAAGCGAAAGGAAAAGGAAATCTTCCACGCCGAGGAGAACGCCCTCACCCGCGAGCACGAGCTGTTCGCCCGACTTGTCGCCGCCGTCCTCGATGACTCCCTCGCGCTGACTCACACCGCCGATGCCCTCGCCGAGCTCGACGTGCTCGCCGGCTGGGCCGTCCTCGCCCGAGAGTGGGACTACGTCCAACCGGTCCTCGATGATTCCACCGCGCTCGAGATCACCGCCGGCCGCCACCCCGTCGTCGAGCAAATGCTGAAGTCCGCCGATGCCGCCGTCGCGCGCGGCTCCGGCACGGCGTTCGTGCCCAACGATACCCACCTCGCCTGCGACGACGCGCAGATCGCCCTCCTGACCGGGCCCAACATGGCGGGCAAGTCGACCTACATCCGCCAGGTCGCCTTGATCACGCTCATGGCCCAGGTCGGTTGTTGGACTCCCGCCGAATCGTGCCGCGTCGGTCTCGTGGATCGCATCTTCTCCCGCGTCGGCGCCAGCGACGATCTCGCCCGCGGTAACTCGACGTTCATGGTCGAGATGAACGAGACCGCCAACATCCTCAACAACGCCACGACGCGTTCGCTCATCGTCCTCGACGAGATCGGCCGCGGCACCTCGACCTACGACGGCCTCAGCATCGCGTGGGCCGTCGTCGAGCATCTCCACCGTGATCCCGCCGAGGGCCCCCGCACGCTCTTTGCCACGCACTATCAAGAGCTCACCCAGCTCGACAAACACCTGCCCCGCCTCCGCAATTTCTCGGTCGCGGTTAAGGAGTGGAACGACGAAATCGTCTTCATGCGCCGCGTCGTCCCCGGTGCCGCCGACCGCAGCTACGGCATCCAGGTCGCCCGCCTTGCCGGCCTCCCGCTGAGCGTGATCGACCGCGCGAAAACCATCCTCGCCAAGCTCGAGAGCGACGACGCCGAGGTCACCCTTCCGCCGACCGCCGCGCCCCAAGCCAAGCCGAAGCGAAAAATTTCCGTCACCCCCGCCGACGACGGACAACTCGGGCTTTTGTAACGCCCGACCTAACCCTTGCGCAGCGCCCAAAGCTGACGCGCCTGGGTGATCGTCTTCCGCAGCACATCGGGTGTCAGCGCCTGCTTGGGATCGTCGCCGATCCCCTTCGCCGGCTCGACGTGGGCCTCGATGCACAGGCCGTCCGCACCATAAGCCACAGCGGCCAGAGCCGCCGAGGGCACGTAGCTCGCCTTCCCGACAGAGTGCGAGGGATCCACCACGACCGGCGCCCAGGTTTTTTCCTTCAAGAGCGGCGTAATGCTCTCGTCGGGGTGATTGCGGTAGCCGTCGAGGGTGGGCGTGGTTCCGCGCGGACACAGGATCACGTTGGGATTGCCAAACGCCGCGATGTATTCCGCCGCCGAGATGAACTCGTTGAGCGGACCCATGTGAATGCTGCGCTTGAGGAGCACCGCCGTGTTGTCGCGCCCGCCGATCGCTTTGCCGATCGCACGGAGCAACGAGTAGTTGAGGGCGTTGCGCGCACCCACTTGCAACGTCGTGACGCCCGCGTCGAGGGCGAGCGCGATATGCGCCTCCTCCATGACTTCCGTGTCCACGGGCAATCCGGTCCGGCGCGAAGCTTCCATCAAAATATCGAGCGACTTCACGTCGCCCTGGAATGAATAAGGATTGGTGCGCGGCTTCCACACCCCGCCTCGCAGCGCATTGGCCCCGGCTTCCTTAACCGCCGCCGCGGTTTCATAGAAGTAATTCGGATTCTTCGGGTCGATCGTGCACGCCCCGGCGATGATGAAGAGCTCCTCGCCCAGCGTCACGCCGCCGATCTTGATGCGGTGGCTGGCGAGGTCCGACCGCTTGTCCATGAGTTTGAACGGCGATTGGATCCGGTCGATCCGCTCGACGTAGTCGAGACCCTCCAGCCGGTTGATCATGAGGTCGTCGCGCTCGTCGCCGACGATGGCGTAAATCGACCGCATCGCGCCGACGATCGGCTGAATCTTGCAACCGAACTCCGCCACGATGGCGGTGACTTCGGCGAGTTGTTCAGAGGTGAGACGGGTGGATTTCGGCAGGATCATGACGGTGAGCCCCTGAACGGAACACACCCCCTCGTAGGAGCAAATTTATTTGCGACCCCCGCCCCGCCTCACGCCCTTCCACTAGAGCCAAGTTTCAAACTCCGCCGGCAACGCCGCCCGCGCCGAGAATTTGTATTCTTTCTGACGCCATTCGTAGCCGAAGCTTGTTTCAAACGAATGCAGGAAAAGCCGCTTGGTCCCCGCCTGTTTCGCAAACGCCCGGTTGCGCCCGAAATCTCCGTAAGTCTGGTCGCCCACGATGGGGAAATGCCGCTTCGCGCATTGCACCCGCAGCTGATGACTGCGCCCGGTTTTTGGCTCCAAATTGATCAGCGTTAATTTCGGTTCTTTGCGTCCCACCTTCACCACGCTCATCCGGCTTTCCGACGGCATCATCCCGGGAAGGACCGCCGTGCGGATTTTCCCGCCGCGTTTCTCCACGGCCAGCATGTCGCGCCACAGCTCGACCGATTTCGCCGGCGCACCGAAGACCAACGCGTGGTAAATCTTCCGCACTTGCTTGCGCCTAAACTGCGTCCGGATCGCGTCGGCCAGTTCCGCGCTCGACGCGGCTAGGATCACTCCGGACGTCGCCGAATCGAGGCGGTTGAGCAACCAGAGCCTTCGCAAGACTCCGGCCGCGTCCTTCCACTCGAAAAACTCGCCTTCCAAGGCGTAGCGGGCGTCGAGCAACGCGTGTGCCTGGTCGGAGGTTTGATTAGGATGCGAGAGCGCCCCCGCCGGTTTGTCGAAGGCCGCGAGGCCGTTCGGGTCCGTCGTGATCAGCTTCACGTCCCGACCCAGCGGGAGCGTGTCCCAGAAACTTGGCGCGCCGCCGCTCACTGGTAGTAAAACGTGAACGTCATCTCCTGCGAATCGCCGAGCATCGCGACCATGTCTTCGGACCATTTGCCATAGGGAGAACGGGCGGTGATCGCGCTGATGCAGGCTTCCTTGCCCTGCTCGCTCGAACTGTTTTTCACGTCGATGATCGTCGTGATCTTGCCGTCCGAATCCATCCGGAAACTCACCGTCACGGTCGTGCCCGAAGGGGGATAAAGTGTGCTCGATAGCAGGATTCGATCCCACTGGATCTGCACCGTCTCGATCATCCGCTGAAGATAAACTCCGTAGTTGCTCCACCTCGCGTCGACCGCCGTCGGGCCGATGTTCATCGTGCCGAATTTGTTGTCGGAAAAGATGCCGGGCCTCACCTGTTGCTTCGCCAGCACCGGCCGCGGCTGCGGATTTTGTCGGTCGATCTTCGGAGTCGTCGCGTTCGCGCCTTGGATCAACGGCGCGTTCTTAACCCCCTCGACCCGCTCGGCGCCCTTGTTCGCACCTTCGACGAACTTCGCGATGTTGCTGCCGAAGGCGTCGGGATTATCGCCCTCCTTTTTCTCGAAGCCGGCCAGCGGATTCTGCTCCAGCTTCGGGGACGCCGGGGTGGCCTCCGTCGCCTCGAGCTCAACCGGCGGGGCCATCGGCACCGACTCCTGCGGTTTCGTCAGTTGCCCGTCGACGATCTGGGTCGACTGCACGTCCTTCTTGCCGACCAGCGCCGGCATGTCGTTTTTCCCGTCGGGCGTGGGTTTCTCCTGCGCCACCTGCTGGTTCATAAAGCTGAAGTTGTTGGTCTTGTCCGGCACGTTGTCCGGGGCGTCGGGGTTGGCCTCGACAAACTTGAACGGCGGAGGCGGCGTCGCCGGTTTCTGGGCCGCGAACTCCTCCGGCGGCATCTCGATTTCGAAGGTCTGCGGCGCAGCGGTGCGCGGGGCCGGTTGCACCGGGCTAAGTTCCAAGAGATAGGGCGCGCCGATAAAAAACAGGAGATGGAGCACCAGCGTCCCGATCACCCCGATCTGCACCGAACGCACTTCGGGCTTGTCCGAAAACCGCGGCAAGGCCCGGCGGGTCGGGAGCGGGGCGGAGGCGGTTGCGTTCATGGACGAGGAAGAGATCTACGGGAGCAGGTCACTCAACCCAGCAGACCGCAACGGGTCAAAATTTGTTTCGTCGTTTCCAGAGGAAGGCCGACAATGTTCGTGAGCGAGCCCACGTAGCCCGCGACGATCAGATCGGCGTGGTCTTGAATTCCGTATCCTCCGGCTTTGTCGAGCGTGTGCACCCGCGCGAGATAGGTCTCGATCACGTCTTCGTCCAGCGTCTTGAACGTCACTTCGCTGCTGGCACTGTCCTCTAGACGCCGGTCGTCCCGCGCCCGGCGCAAAGCCAGGCCCGTGAACACCGTGTGGGTGCGCCCGCTCAATCGCCGCAGCATCGCCCTCGCTTCGGTCCCGTCGCGCGGCTTGTTCAAGACCCGCCCGTCCAAAAACACGGTCGTGTCCGCGCCCAAGACCCAAGCGTCCGGATGCCTCGCGGCCACCCAGTCGGCCTTCAGGGCCGCATTGTGGGCCACCATCACCCGGGGGTCGGTGGTTTCTTCCTCGTGTTCGGATACGTCTGCCGTGACGACGGTGAAGCTCACACCGAGTTCGGCCAGAAGTTCCCTGCGCCGGGGTGACGCCGAGGCCAAAATCAACGTCGAGGGCACCGCAGACCTGTTGCCCTTGTTGCTGCCGGGGTCTGCGCGTTTATCCATGGCCGCACAGGCAAACGCACCCGCGGACCGCCGCGCAAGCCTTGCGAGTTGCGCATCGCCGATTCCCGTTCACGGTTTCCGCTCCCACCTCCATGCGTCTCGGCCTCGCCCAGCTTAATCCCACCGTCGGCGACCTCGCCGGCAATCGTCGCAAGATTCTCGACGCCTACGCCGCCTTGGTTGCGGCGGGCGCCGAGCTCGTGGTTTTCCCCGAGTTGATCGTTTGCGGGTATCCGCCCCGCGATCTCCTGCTCAAGCGCCGGTTCGTGCCCGATGTCGTGGAGTCCATGGCGTTGATCGCCGCCGCCATCGGTGAGGTCCCCGCGCTCGTCGGCACGGTCGAACCCAACCCCAGCGGCGTCGGGCGCGCATTCTACAACGCCGCCGCCTTTTGCCACCGCGGCCGGATCGTGGCCACCGCCCGGAAATGCCTCTTGCCTACTTACGACGTCTTCGACGAGGACCGTTATTTCGAACCCGCCGCCGCCCCGGTTGTCGTGAACCACGACGGCCGCAAAATCGGCATCACCATCTGCGAGGATATCTGGACGCACCCCGGCGTCGCCACGCGCCGGCTCTATCACGGCCTCGATCCCGTCGCCCTGCTCGCCGCGCAGCGGTGCGACCTGATGATCAACCTCTCCGCGAGCCCCTGGCACCACGGCAAGGGCGACGTCCGCGAGAAAATCGTGACCGACTCGGCCCGCGCCCTCGGTTGCCCCGTCGCCTACGTCAACGCCGTCGGCGGCAACGACGAACTCATCTTCGACGGCCGCAGCTTGGTCGCCTCCGCCACCGGCGCGATCACCGCCGGCCTCGCCGCCTTCACCGAGGAACTCCGCGTCGTGGACACCGCGTCCGCGACCGCTCCGGCGCCCTCGTTCCATCAAGCCGAACTCGCCGACATCTACGCCGCCCTCGTTCTCGGGCTCCGCGACTACGCGCAGAAGTCCGGCTTCAAGAAAGCCCTCGTCGCGCTCTCCGGCGGCATCGATTCCGCTCTCGTCGCCGTCATCGCCGCCGAGGCCTTCGGCGCCGACAACGTCATCGGAGTGTCCCTGCCCTCCTCGATTTCATCGCAACACTCCCGGGACGATGCCCGCCTGCTCGCCGCGAACCTGGGCATTCGTTTCGACACCATCGCCATCGCCGAGGCTGTGGCCGCCGCCGAAAGCGCGCTCGGACCCGTTTTCGCCGGGCGCGCACGCGACGTCACTGAGGAAAATATCCAGGCGCGCGTCCGCGGCGTCCTCATGATGGCGCTCTCCAATAAATTTGGCGCGCTCCTCCTCACGACCGGCAACAAGAGCGAGATGGCGGTCGGTTACTGCACGCTCTACGGGGATATGTGCGGTGGTCTCGCGGTCATCAGCGACGTCTTCAAGATGCAGGTCTACGCCCTCTCGCGTTGGATCAACCGCGAGCGCGAGATCATCCCGGCCAACACCATCGACAAGCCGCCTTCCGCCGAGCTCCGTCCCGGTCAGGTCGACCAGGACAGTCTTCCTCCTTACGACCAGCTCGACGCCATCCTAAAGGGCTACGTCGAGGAGGGTCTGTCCCGCCGGGATCTCGTGGCCCGGGGTTTCCCCGAGACCGTCGTCAACGACATCGCCCGCAAGGTCGATCTCAACGAATACAAACGTAAACAAGCCGCCCCGGGCTTGAAAATCACACCGTTGGCCTTCGGCGTCGGTCGCCGCATTCCGATCGTGCAGAAATACGTGAGTTGAACCGCCGTCGGTTCCCGCCGGTCAGCGATTCCCGTGGGCCTCGACGTTGGTCGCCAGCTCGTAGCTGATCTTACCTTCCATGATCTCGCGGAGCGCCGTGTCTTCCGGCGACAGCTTCTCCAATGATTCAACGAGCGGGCGGTTGCCTCGCTTCAGTTGTTTCACCCGGAGTGAAACCAAATTCACCAAGATGTTCGGGTCGTCGACCACCTTGAGTGCGCCTTTGATGTATTCGTCTCTCATGAAGTTTTTTATGTCGGCGCATCTCCGCACCGGCGTCGATGACGAAAAGGATGAGCCCTTTCGGCCCCTCCTCCGCGACTCCAGCACCGTGTCTGCGGAAACCGCCGGTGGCCACGCCTATCTCCCGAGATGGACTCTCCTCGGGCCAATCTGCTCGCCGGCTATCCGCTTAGAACGATTAAAGCCGCGTCTTCCTGCCCTCGCCTCCCGGATTCGGGCTCGTCGCCCGGCAACCCGACCGTCAAAGCATCGAGCTCTATTCTCGTGACCGACTCGTCTTCCGCCGCGCTTTTTGCCCGTGCCCTCCAACTCATACCCGGCGGGGTCAATTCCCCTGTCCGCGCCTTTCGTTCCGTCGGTGGCGCTCCGTTTTTCGTGAAATCCGCGCAAGGCGCCACTCTCACGACGGCTGATGGCCGGAACCTGATCGACTTCGTCGGGACCTGGGGCCCGGCGATCCACGGGCATAACCATCCCGTCATCAAGGCCGCGATCTCCGCCGCGCTCGAGCACGGCACGTCGTTCGGCACGCCGCATCCCGCCGAGGTCGAAATGGCCGAGTTGCTCACCCGGCTCCTGCCCTCGATCAAAAAGGTCCGCCTGACGAGCAGCGGCACCGAGGCCACGATGTCCGCCGTCCGTCTCGCCCGTGGCTTCACCGGCCGCGACAAGATCGTCAAGTTCGCCGGCTGCTACCACGGGCACTCCGATTCCCTCCTCATCAAAGCCGGCTCCGGCGCCCTCACCCACGGCCATCCCGACAGCGCCGGCATTCCCGCCGGCTTCGCGCGCGAGACACTCGTGTTGCCCTTCAACGACACCTCTGCGCTCGCCGCCGCTTTCGCGGCCTACCCCGGTCAGATCGCCGCCGTCATCCTCGAGCCCTACATCGGCAACATCGGCTTCGTCGCCGCCGAATCCGGTTACCTCGCCGCCGTTCGCCGCCTTTGCTCCGATCACGGCGCGGTCTTGATCTTCGATGAGGTCATGACCGGCTTCCGGCTCGCGCTCGGCGGCGTGCAACAACTCGAGGGCGTCACTCCCGATCTCACCTGCCTGGGCAAGATCATCGGAGGCGGCTTGCCCGTCGGGGCCTTCGGTGGTCGCGCCGACATCATGGACCGCCTCGCTCCGCTAGGCCCGGTCTACCAGGCGGGCACGCTCTCGGGCAACCCGCTCGCCCTCGCGGCCGGCCTCGCCAGCGTTCGCCTTCTTGAAACCCTCGATCCCTACTCCCGCCTCGACGCTCTCGGCCGCCAGATCCGGTCCGCCGTGCTCGCCGCCGCGCACTCTAAGGGCCTCGCCGTCCAAGTGCCGCAATGCGGCTCGATGCTCAGCATCTTTTTCACCGCCACGCCCGTGCGCGACCTCGCGACCGCACTCACCGCCGACACCGATCTCTTTGCCCGTTTTTTTCATGCCTGCCTTGCGCGCGGCGTCTACCTGCCTCCAAGCGCCTTTGAGGCTTACTTCCTCAGCACCGCCCACGAGGGCGAGAGCATCGACCGCGCTTGCGAAGTCCTCACGTCCGCGCTCCATTCACTTTAAAAATGGACGTTCGCATCCTATCCGCGTGTTCCCTCCGATGCCTTGGGTTCACCTTCCGCCTCGTTGGCGCGCTTTTTATTTCGGGGTTATTCCCGCGCTTGGTTGCCGCCGCGGTGCAACCGGTCGACGCCCCGTCGATCTCGGCCGACGAGCTCCGTCCCGGGCAACGCGGACAGGTTTGGACCGTGTTTCGCGGCACGGAACCTGAGCCCTTTGACGTCGAGGTGACCGGTGTTGTTCGTAACGCCCTCGGACCCGGGAAGTCCCTGATTCTTTGCCTCCTCACCGATCCCCGTGTCCAGAACATGGGCGCCGTCGCCGGCATGAGCGGCAGTCCGCTTTACATCGACGGCAAGCTCGCGGGCGCCTTGAGCTACCAAGTCCAGCGTTTCGAGACCCAGCGCTACGCCGGCTTCACGCCCGCCGTTGACCTCGCCGAGGTCCGCGACAAACCCGATCTCAGCCCTTCCAAGATTCGCGCCAATCCGGTCGCACCCGTGACCTCGGCCGATCCCTTCGCACCCGATTCCCGATTTGTCGCAGCCGCCTATGCTCCGCTCCGGCCCGTGTTCAACGTGAGCGGCCTGGCGCCCGCCGTCGCCGATCTTTTTGGTCCGCGCTTCGCCGCTCTCGGCCTCGACGTTTCCGCCCTCGGGGGCAGTTTCTCCGCCCCGGCAGCCGGCGGGTCGGCTGCATCGAGCCCTGTTCAACCCGCCCTGCGCGCCGGTTCCGCCGTTTCCGTCGCGCTCGCCACAGGAGACATTACGCTCGCCGGCACCGGCACCGTGTCCCGCGTCGACGGTTCCCGCGTCACGGCCTTCGGCCACCCGATGATGTCCCTTGGCGACGTGGAACTGCCGCTCTGCTCCGCTGAGATTGTTACGATTCTCCCGTCAAATCTTCAGTCCATTAAGATCGCCAACACCGGCCCGGTCGTCGGCACGATCACGCAGGACCGACTCTCGGCCGTTTCCGGAACGCTCGGCGCGGGTCCCGCAATGATCGCGGTCGAGGTCTTGGTCGCCCCGGGCAGCGCCAACCCCCGCACGCTCCGTTTTCAAGTCGCCCGCCAAACCCAACTCACCCCCGCCTTGATCGCCGCCGGCGTCACCCAGGCCATCGTCGGCTCCAACGACGGCGCCCTCGCCTCCGGATTCCGGCTGACGAGCAATGTCCGCTTTTCGCCCACTCAAACTCTCGCCGCCCGCACGCTCCACGCCGGGCCCCAGGCGTTTGCCCGGGGCTTGAATCAGTTTGTCCAGAGCCTCGCGCAGGACCTCCAGAATCCCTACGAGAAAACATTTCCCAGTTCCGTCAGTTTCACGGTCGAGCCTTTGGCCGACAACCCCGCCGTCACCATCGACCTCTTCCAACTCTCCCGGGCCTCCGCCCGCCCCGGCGAAACCATCACCGCCACCCTCGCTTGGCGCGATTTTCAGGGCGAGGCCCGCCGCGAGGTCGTCACCCTGCCCATCGATCCCGCGTGGGCGGGCAAGTCGCTCGAGGTGATTCTCGCGCCGGGCACGACCCTCGACGAACTCACGGGCCGCCCTTCCGTCATCGCCGCCGCCACGCTCCGGAGCTTCGACTCCTACCTCGCGGCCATGCGTGACGACCGCCCCCGCGACGGTCTCAGTCTCGCCATCGTCGAAAAATCCTCGCTCTTCTCCGACGAGACGCATTCCACGCCCGAGATGCCCGGATCGTTCGAGCGCATCGCCCGCGCCTCCGACGAGGCCCGCTACCAAAGACGCGACGCCGCCGTGCCCCTGTTCGAACGCCATCTCCTGCCCGGCAAGCTCGCCAATTTCACCATCCGCCGCCCGCTCGTCATCACCGATTAGCCCTCCTCGCTCTCCGCCTTCTTCCTCGCCTTTCATGCCCGCTTCTCTCGTCGATTTTAGTTTCCTCATTCTCCGCAGGCACCTCCTCCGAATCTATCCCTTGGCGATTTTAGCGATGTTCGCCGGCCTGTTCCCCGCCGCCGCCTTCGGCGAACCTCTTTCCAAGAAAATCGACATCGATTTCTTCCGCGACGCGCCCAGCCGTAATCTTCGCGGCCTCGCCACCCGCTCCGACGGTCGCCTCGTCGCCGGTCCCGTCCTCACCGAGCTCTCCGGTCCCGCCCCCGCCGATCTCCTCTGGTGCTTCGCTCCCGTCTCCGAAAAGCAGTGGCTCATCGGGACCGGCCCCGACGGCCGCGTATTCGAGGCCACGCTCGACTACGCCGCAAATTCCTACGCCACCCGCGAACTCGCCAAGCTCGACGAGCCCCACGTGTTCACCCTTCGCCGCCTCGCCGATGGCTCGATCCTCGCGGGCACCTCGCCCAACGGCGGCCTCGTCCTCCTGCGCGAGGGGAAAATCGTCGCCCGCGTCGGCCTGCCCGCCGATTCGATCTTCGACCTGCTCGTGCTTTCGCCCGACTCCGTCCTCGTCGCGACCGGCAATCCCGCCCGGATCTACCGTCTCGATCCGACCGTCTTCGCCGCTTCGGGCGTGACCCCGGGCAAACTCACCGACGCCAAACTCCTCGCCGAAAAAGGCCTCGTTCTCTTCGGTGAAATCCGCGACCGCAACGTCCGCCGGCTCGCCCGCTACGCCGATGGCCGCGTCATCGCCGGGTCTTCTCCCAAGGGCAATATCTACGTCTTCCCCGCTCCCGCAACGACACCTGCCCCCGCCGCGAATCCCATCCCGCCCGCCGCCCCGGTCCTCCTTCAGGAGAACCGCGAAGCGGAGGTCACCGATCTCCTGCCCCAGCCCAACGGCGATCTTTACGCCACGCTGGTCTTCGCCTCCTCCGGCGGCGAGTCACGTATAAATCTCGCGCCTTCCAAGTCCAAGGAATCTTCCGACTCTGCGACCGCTACGCCCGCAGCGCTCCCCGCCTTTGCGGCGCCGGCCGAACGGTTCTCCGGCCGCAGCACGCTCGTCTATTTTCCCGTCGGCGGATTTCCCGAGATCGTCGCCTCCCGCGCCAACCTCGCCTTCTACCAGCTTGCGCGCACCGGCGACACCCTGCTGATCGCCGGCGGCGAACTCGGCGAACTTCTCGGCTACGATCTCAAGGCCCGGCTCCCGCTCACTTTTTCCGGCAGCACCTCCGCCCAACTCAACGCCCTCGCCGCCGTCCCCGGCGCGCCCGGCCGCTTCCTCGTCCTGCGCAACAATGCCGCCGGCCTCGCGGTCCTCGATTTCAACGCCACCGGCGAGCGCTCTGCGGAGACGCGTCGACTCGATCTCGGCACTCCGGCTCGCTTCGGCGCGCTGCGTTTCGATCAGCTCCGCAACCTCGCGCCCGCCCAACTCGCCCTCGAGATCAAGACCAGCTTCGGCAGCGACGAGGTCGAGGGTTGGTCCGCTTGGACTCCTCTCACCGCACCCGATGCCGCCGATCCGGCTTGGCGCGCGGCCGACCTTCGCGGCCGTTATGCCAAGCTCCGCCTTCGGCTCCCGGCTTCGGCGGCCGGTCTCGAGATCGAGAAGCCCGCCCTTTATTTTCTGCCCCAAAACCGCCGTCCCGTTTTGCAGGAGTTCCGGTTTCTCGCGCCCAACTTCGGAATGATTCCGGGAGCCGAGTCCGCCCCAAATATCTCGACCACGATCGGTTCGATCCTGAGCTCCGGCAAAGATGACGACGCGGCCGGCCCCAAGCGCGCGAGGTCCGCGTTTCTCGCCAGTCAGGTCGTGCCGGCTCCCGGCACCCAAATCGCGGTCTGGACTGTCTCCGACCCTGACGGCGATGGCGTGGTTGCAAACTTCTCTCTCCGCCGCGAAGGCGACACCGCTTGGACCGAGCTAGCCGTCGCTTCGCGCGATTCCTACGTGTCCTTCGAGACCTCGGGTCTCGTCGATGGCGTTTACCTCACGCGGCTTGTCGCCACCGAGACCGGGCCGCGCCCGGCGGGCGAGAGACTGAGCGTGACCTTCGAGACCGATCGTCTCGTCGTCGATCACACCCCGCCCGCCATCCTCGAGGTTGCCGCCAGCCGCGACGCCGGATTCTTGCGCCTCACCGTGCGCGGCCGCGACGCGCTTTCGCTGCTCGAGGGCGTCGAGATCACCCTCAACAATGGCGTGCGCGAGTCGCTGGAGCAGACGGCCGATGGCATTCGCGATGCCCGCGAAGAGACGTTCGTCTTCGAGATCCCTCTGGCCCGCGCCGTCGGCGCCACCTCCGCCGAGGTCACCCTCTTCGATGCGGCCGGCAACGCCTCCTCTCGCCGCATCGATCTTTAAACCCTGCGAATTGACTCTGGTTCTCCGAACCGCTCTCTTCCCCTCAACCACCATGGAACGCCTCCCTTACTACCAACTCGTCCACATCCTCTCGTTGCTCACGCTCGTGACCCATATCTTCATGGCGTTCGCCAATCCCGCGCCCGAGAACCGGCGCCGCACCTTGATCATCACGGGCATCGCCGCCGTGCTCATGTTCATCAGCGGCTTCGGCATGATTACGCTCTACAAGATCCCGTTCGTAACCAGTTGGGTGCTCGTAAAGTTCTTCTGCTTGGTCGGCCTCGCGGGCATGGCCGGGATGATTTATCGCCGGATCGAGTGGCGTGCCACGCTCAACAAGGTCGCCCTCGGCCTCCTCGCCCTCGCCGTGATCATGGTCTACTTCCGTCCGACGTTTTGACCCGTTGGCGCGGGCCTATTTCCAATTAGCTTTTAAGAGGAGACGAACAAAGGCTTTTTGTAGGAGCCTGCTTGCAGGCGATTTCACCCGTGCCGGCTAACCACATGCCGAATCGCCTGCAAGCAGGCTCCTACCTCGCGGCCCATTGGTCACAACTTGAACGCGAACTGGAATAGGTCCGGGAAACCCGGTTGAGAGCTGAGAGCATATAGCTGAGAGCAAAACCCGATGCAGGTCCGTCTACGATGTTTCTGCAGGGTTCTCCGGGCTCCTGTGGATTGTGCTCTCAACTCTCAACTCTGGACTCTGGACTCTCAACTACAGCCTTCGGCCTAAGCCCGCGGGTGGGCCTTCGCATAAATCTCCTGCAAACGCGCCACGCTCACGTGGGTGTAGACCTGGGTCGAGGTGAGCTGGGCATGGCCCAGCAACTCTTGCACAAGCCGAAGATCCGCCCCGGCGTTCAACAGGTGCGTCGCATACGAATGCCGCAGCTTGTGCGGCGTCATCTCGAGCGGCAGGTCGGCCAGCGCCAGATACCGTTTCAACATCCGCTGGACCGCCCCCGTCGTCATTCTTCGGCCGTCGGGGTTCGCCAGCACCGGATCATCCGGCCCCGTCCGCATGGCAAACTCGCTCCGCACCTTCGCCAAAACCGCCCCCGCGATCCGGCCCAGCGGGCACAGCCGCTCTTTCCGGCCCTTGCCCACGACGCGCGCCACACCGCTCGCGACGTCCACCGCGCCGTAGTTAAGCCCCACCGCCTCGCTCACGCGCAGGCCGCCGCCATAGAGCAACTCCATCGCCAAACGGTCCCGCCACGCGATCTCCGGCCGTTCGCTCGCATTCTCCAGCAACCGCTGGGGACACAGCAACAGCCGCTTCATTTGCTCCTCGGTCAGAAACTTCGGCAGCCGCCGCTCCAGCTTCGGCAGCGGCACGCCCACGAAGGGATTTCGCGCCAGCTTCCCCCGTCGCTGCCAGAATCTGGCCCAGGTCCTCAGTCCCGAGACGTGGTTGTGCAGCGTCCGTCGGTCGAATCGCCCCTGGGCCTCGATGACAAAATCCCGCACCTCGCGCGGCACCAGCGCATCCGGTCCTCGCGCCCACAAACCGGTCGGCTCCGCCCAGCGCCAAAAATCCTCAAACGCCTGCCGGTAGTTTTTCACCGTATAAGCCGAGCAACGCCGCTCCAACGCCAGATGCTCCGCCACGGGCGTCCACCACTCCGCGACGACGGCCGGCGGGAGCGGTTCAGGCCTTGCTGATTTTGGCTTCGACATCGCGCATCACTTTCGTCGCGTGCAACCGCAACGCCCCTTCCGGATCCAGGCCGTTGACCCGCGCCGCCGCCGCGAGCTCGAACAGCCGGCGCCCGAGCTCCTCGGCCGAGAGCCCCGCGCCCAGCGCCCGCACGCCCGCCGCGTCGACCGCGCCGGCAGCGGGCAGTTGCTTCTTCTCGATCTGCTTCCACACCGCCTCCGCAAACATCAACGCCGGCAATCGCGCCGGCAGTTCCTTGAAAACGCCGCCGGCCGCCGGCCCGTGCTTCTTCTCCCCCGCCTTGATCTGCTCCCACTGCACCAGCACCTGCTCCGCCGTGTCGAGTTTGCCCGCGCCGAACACATGCGGGTGACGTCGCACCAACTTTTCGTTCACGTCGCGCGCGACGTCCTCGAGCGTAAACGCTCCCGCCTCCGCCGCCAGTTGCGCGTGAAAAACTATCTGGATCAGCACGTCGCCCAGCTCCTCGCGCATGTGCGGGAGATCCCCGCGGTCGATCGTGTCGATCAACTCGCTCACTTCATCGATCAGGCAGCGCACGAGCGACGCATGTGTCTGTTCTTGGTCCCACGGACAGCCGTCCGGCGCCCGCAGCCGGGCGATCGTCGCCTTCAATTCCTCCATCGCGTGCATAGGCTCGCAGTTAGTCCTCTGCCCGCGCCGAATACACGGAAAATTTTCCTCTTTGTGTTCCGTGTATTCCGCGTGTTCCGTGGCGTCTCATGTCCGACAAGCTCACCGAAATCATGGCCTGGAAGCGCCGGGAGATCGCGGGTCAGGCGCGCTCCGTGCCGCTCGCCGAACTCGCCGCGCTCCACGCCTCCCTGCCGGTGCCGCCCTCCTTCGCCGCCGCCCTCCGTCGCCCCGACGGGCAACTCGCAGTGATCGCCGAAATCAAGCGCCGCTCCCCCTCCGCCGGCGCCATCGCCACCGGCGTCGCCGCGCCCGACCAGGCGGTGAAATACCGCATCGCCGCCGCCAGCGCCCTCTCCGTCCTCACTGACGAAAAATACTTCGGCGGCACCCTCGACGACCTCGTCGCCGTTACCGACCGTTTCCGGCATTCGCCCCCTTCCCTCCCCTCAATCCGCAAGGATTTTTTCGTCCACCCGATTCAAGTCCTTCAGGCCCGTCAGGCCGGCGCCAGCGCCATTCTCATCATCGTGCGCGCGCTCACCGACGCCGAGATCGCCGACCTCCACGCCGCCGCCCGTGCCGCCGGTCTCGACGCCCTCTTCGAAATCCACAACGACGCCGAACTCACCCGCGCCCTCTCCCACGGCGCCACGATCATCGGCGTCAACAACCGCGATCTCGCCGTCTTCAAGACCGATCTCAGCCTCAGCGAACGCCTCATTCCGCTTTTCCCCAAGCACGTCACCGCGGTCAGCGAGAGCGGCATCCACACCGCCGCCGATGCCGCCCGCGTCCGCGCCGCCGGAGCCCACGCCGTCCTCGTCGGCGAAGCCCTCATGCGCGCCGCCGATCCCGCTGCGCTCATCGCTTCCTTCCGCCCATCTTCAACCACATGACCTCGTTCCCCGTTTCTCCCTCCGCCGAAGTCGGCGGGCTCGTCTATTTTGCGCGGATGCTCTCCAAAATCCGCTTACACGCACGCGGCGAGCTGCATCCCGATTACCACACCAACCGCGGCATCTTGCTCGACGCCCGCTGCTGCTCGCACCTTTGCGTGGCCTACGCCGATCTCGAAGCCCGCGTCCTCGCCGGCGGCACCGACGAGGAAATTCTCGCTTGGTGTCAGCAAAAAGGCCGCCGTCTTTCCGAGGCCGATCTGCTCATCTGGAACAGCTTCGCCCCCAAGCGCGGTTGGCGCGACGACGCCACCGAGGGCCTCGAACGCGCCAAGGCCGCGAGCGGTCTCGCCCACCGCGCCGACCTCGTCACGTTCTTCGAGTTCTTCGAGGTCGATGAGGGCCGCGCCCCGCGCTGAATATGCCGCTTTCCCCCACCGCCACGAGGGACCTTCTCGCCTCCCTCGGCCATCACCCGAAACGGGCGCTCGGCCAGAATTTTCTCGTCGACGGCAACATCGTCCACAAGTCCCTCGCGCTCGCCGGCATCGTCCCCGGCGATACCGTCATCGAGATCGGTCCCGGCCTCGGCACCCTTACCGGCGCCCTTCTCGCCGCCGGCGCCGTCGTCTATGCCGTCGAGCGCGACCAGCGGCTCCACGATCATCTCGCCGCCACGCTCCTGCCGCAGTTTCCCGACCGCCTTCACCTTCTCTCCGACGACGCCGTGGCCCATCCCCTCGCCGGTTTCTTCCCGCCCGAATCTGCCGCACCCGGCACCTTCAAGGTCGTGGCCAACCTCCCCTACGCCATCGCCACCCCGTGGCTCGACGGGATCCTCTCCGGGCCGCTCCCCGCCACCTTGGTCCTCATGCTCCAGCAAGAGGCGGCGCAACGCTACGCGGCCGCACCCGGGAGCAAAACCTTCGGCGCCATCTCCGTCTTCCTCCAATCCGCCTACGCCATTGCTCCCGGCCATAAAGTCCCCGCCGCCTGCTTCCACCCCCGCCCCGATGTCGAGTCCTACCTGCTCAACCTCGTCCGCCGTCCCGCGCCTTTCATCTTCGACCGGACGACGAAATCCGTGATCCGCGGCTGCTTTCAGCAGCGACGGAAGCAAATCGGCTCGCTCCTTCGCCATCTCGTCCCGCCAGCAACCGCCGCCGCTTGGCTGGAACATCTCGCCGCCGCCGGCCTCTCGAATCTTAGCCGTCCCGAAGACATCCCCCCGGGGGTTTGGCAACATCTCGTTGTTCCCGCCATAACTGCGACTTGAAAGCGCCGCCGGCCTCGTTAGACAACTCCTCTTCCTTTCTTATGCGCCGTATCATCATCGCCCTCGTTGCCGCCTCGTTCGTCGTCCCAGCGCTCCCCGCCCAAGACGAACCCGGCCCGGATCCTGTCCCGCTCTACGGCCGAGTCGAAGGCCGCACCTACCTCTCGCCCACCGGCGCGTTCAAGGTCTCCATTCCGGTCCTGCCCGAACTCGGCGGCACCATCACCGATACCGAGAACGTCGTGACGTTTCAGGACGACTTCAACACCCACATCAGCATCGCCTCCTTCCCACAGGATGCCACCCAGCGTTGGGAAATGTCCACCCGCGGCCTCAAGGACTATCTGGTCTACTTTTTCAGCAACTACGTCCTGGGCGACTTCCGCCAATCCTTTCCCGACGCCGCGATCGAAAGCGCCAAGTTCGTTCCCAGCGTGCTCGATGGCTCGCTGATCACCTACATTCTCCTGCCCGGCGGCTCGATGTTCATGGATAAAATCCCCATGATCGCCGGCGGCCCGATGCCCGTCGCCAAGCGCGGCAATCAGCTCTTCGTGAAGAACGGCCACATCTTCGTTATCAGCATCGAACTCACCGAGCGCGTCCTCGAGCGCACCATCTACAAGAAAACCACCGCCGAGGAGGACGAACTCCTCCGCACGCGCCTCAACGAGGTCATCGTCCGCCTGCAATTCCCCAAGGCCGACGCGCCCGCGAAGTAGTTCGCGGCCCCCATGTCCCTCGTCGGTTTCGTCTCGTTCCTGTTGATCGGCGCGCTCGCCGGCTGGTTGAGCGGCATGATCGTCAAGGGCCGGGGCTTCGGTCCCCTCGGCAACATCCTCGTCGGCATCGTCGGCGCGTTTCTCGGCGGCCTCGTCTTCGGGCTCGTCGGCATCTCGGCGAACGGCCTGCTGGGCCAGCTGATTTTTGCCACGCTCGGCGCGCTCCTCTTCGCGTGGCTCCTGCGGTTTATCAAGCAGTGAGCCGCAACCGCCTGCAGTTGCGTCTGGCTACGGAGGCCGATTTGCCCGCGATCGTCGCGATCTACAACAGCATCATTCCCGGTCGCATGGTCACGGCCGACCTCGAGCCTGTCACCGTCGAGAGCCGTCAAGCTTGGTTCGTCGCTCACCTGGCCCCCAACCGTCCGCTCTGGGTTGTCATCGATCCCGCAGCAGAGGATTCGATCTGCGCGTGGGCCTGCTTCGACTCTTTCTATCCCCGCGCCGCCTACGACGGCACCGTCATGGTCGCCCTCTACCTCGCCGAAACTCACCGGGGACAAGGTCTCGGCGGCTGGCTGCTCACCGAACTGATCGCCCGCGCTCCGGCCTTCGGCATCCACACCCTCACCGGCTACATCTTCGGCCACAACGAGCCCAGCCTGCGCCTGTTCCGCCGACACGATTTTTCCGAATGGGCCCGCATGCCCGGCGTCGCCATCCTCGATGGCGTCGCCCGCGACCTTATCGTCCTCGGCCGCCGCGTTTCTTCCCCATGAAAACCAGCTGCCTCATCGTCCCTCTTCTCTGTATGGTCGTCCTCCCCGCCCCGGCTCAACTCGCCCTCGATTCCGCCAAACCTCCGGTTACGGCCAAGCAGCCCAAGGACGTCTCCGTCCACGGCGACACGCGCATCGACGACTACTTCTGGCTCCGCGAGAAGGATAATCCCGCCGTCCGCGCCCACCTCGTCGCGGAAAACGCCTACACCGACGCCGTCATGGCGCCGACCAAGCCGCTCCAAGAAAAGCTCTACGCCGAGATGCTCGGCCGCATCAAGGAGACCGACTCTGCCCCGCCCGTCCTCCGCCGTGGCCACTGGTATTACACCCGCACCGAGCAGGGAAAACAGTATCCTCTCTACGCCCGCCGCGCCGGAAAAATCGACGGCCCCGAGCAGATCACGCTCGACGTGAACCAACTCGCCGCCGGTCGGAAATTCATGGCCGTCGGCGCCTACAAAATTAGCGACGACTCCCGGTTCCTCGCCTATAGCACCGACAGCATCGGCTACCGCCAATACACCCTGTTTCTAAAAAATCTCGCCACCGGCGAGACCCGCGCTCTCGGCGTCGAGCGCGTCACCTCCCTCGAATGGTCCGCCGATAACCAGTCGCTGATCTTCGTCCAGGAAGACGCTGTCTCCAAGCGCTCCTATCGCCTCGGCCGCATCGACCTCAAGTCCGGCGCCACCACGTGGCTCTACGAGGAGAAAGACGAACTCTACGATCTCGGCGTCGCCCGCTCCCGCGACGGCGCTTGGCTCTTCGCCGCCAGCGTGAGCAAGACGACCACCGAAATCCGCGCCCTGCCCGCCGCCACGCCGTCCGCCGACTGGCGCGTGATCGCCCCTCGCCGCGCCGATATCGAGACACACGCCGACTACCGCGCCGGCCTCTTCTACTTCCGCACCAACGACGGCGCGAAAAACTTCCGCATCGTCACCGCCCCCGTCGCCACCCCCGAGCCCGCGCACTGGACGGAGTTCGTCGCGCACAACCCGGCCGTGAAGCTCGACGACCTCGATCTCTTCGCGACCCACACCGTCCTCAGCGAACGCGAAGACGGCCTCACCCACATCCGCGTCATCGACGACCGGACCCGCTCCAGCCACCGCATCGCCACGCCGGAGCCGGTTTACGAAATCTCTCTCGATAACAATCCCGAGCCTGCCGCCACCGCGATCCGCTTCGTTTATCAATCGCTCGTCACGCCCCGCTCCACCGTCAGCTACGACCTCGCCACCCGGTCCCGCACCGTCCTGAAAACTCAGGAGATTCCCAGCGGCTACGACGCCTCCCTCTACGTCAGCGAACGCATCTGGGCCACCGCGACCGACAGCACGCGCGTGCCCCTGTCTGTCGTCTATCGCAAAGACCTCCGGCGCGCCGGCCCACAGCCGCTCTACCTCTACGGTTACGGCAGCTACGGCCTGAGTATGCCGGTCAATTTCAGCACGTCCGTGCTCAGCCTGCTTGATCGCGGCGTGATCTTCGCCATCGCCCACATCCGCGGCGGCGGCGAGTTCGGCGAGCCTTGGCGCGAGGCCGGCCGCATGGCGAAGAAGCTGACCACGTTTACGGATTTCGTCGCCTGTGCCGAGCACCTCGTCGCGCAGAACTACACGTCGCCCGCACAGCTCGTGATCAACGGCGGCAGTGCCGGCGGCCTCCTCGTGGGCGCCGTCGTCAACCTCCGCCCCGACCTCTTCCACGCCGCGATCTACGACGTGCCCTTCGTCGATGTGCTCAACACCATGCTCGACGCCACCCTCCCGCTCACAACCGGCGAATACATCGAATGGGGCAATCCCACCGTCGCCGCCGAATACGCCTGGATCCGCCCCTACTCGCCCTACGACAACGTCCGGGCCGTCGCTCACCCGCACATCTTGGTCAACGTCTCGGTCAACGACTCGCAGGTGCCTTACTGGGAGGGCGCAAAGCTCGTCGCCAAGATCCGCGAACTGAGGACCGACCAAAACGCGCTCCTGCTCCACACCAATCTCGACGCCGGTCACGGCGGCGCGAGCGGCCGCTATGACGCCATCCGCGAGACGGCCCACCGTTTCGCCTTCGCCCTCGCCACTCTCGGCCTTAACGACACTCCGCCGCAGAAATAATCCGCCTCCGAAAGTAGGGCGGACTTCAGTCCGCCTTCCTTCCCGACCAACAGAGCGGACTGAAGTCCGCCCTACTCCTCCCGAGTCGCCCGCTCATGCCAGCTTGCGCTGCACCGCTGTCTCTTATAC
>ENA-ORBV01001328-ORBV01001328.1-microbial-mat-metagenome-genome-assembly--contig:-NODE-1328-length-55175-cov-14.804911_pt1 | contig 55175 bp, 54 predicted proteins | sample MGYA00237777_ERZ505514 | MGnify/ENA primary metagenome ERZ505514 (study PRJEB26160, sample SAMN06269048) | microbial mat metagenome | isolation source: Oligotrophic lake microbial mat | place... | reverse complement strand
CGCTCGGGCTGCGCATCCAGCAGCGCGACAACCAAGTGCGCACAGCAAGCAATGTTACAGCAAACACAAGTAATATAATGTGGTACTAACACATCGTCCATATATTCAGAATTAAAGTATTGTAATACGTTAATAGCGCGATATGCTGCAAAAGCAATGTCTGTATATACAGTAGAATAAGTTGACAATCCTGAGTTAATAAACCCATGCCATCCCCAAACACCAACCGTCGTCTTTCCCCCGCCACCCTCCAGCAAGACATCGACGCATACAACGGCTTGCAAACCATCAGCAGCTACACCACCGCCCGCCCCGAAGCCACCCCCGAAGCGATCCAAACCGCTTACACTGCCATGCTTGCCCTGCAAAGCGACGAAACTCAAAAACAAGCCATGTTCAAAGCCGCCGCCGATGCCGCACGGATGGCAGAGTGGGAATTTCACAATACCGTTTTATCAATGAAAGAAGCCGTGAAAGGACAGTTTGGCTCTGATAGCGATGCCGCAGTAGCAGTAGGTTACAAGAAAAAGTCCGAACGCAAACGTCCCGCCAAAAAACAACCCAAAGAGAGTTAAGTAGAGCGATCGAGATTTCCGAAAAAGTCTAGGATAGAAACCCGCCTAACTCGATCTCGATCGATAAAAATTATGCCCTCAAGCTAGAGTCGATGGAGAAGTCATAGATGGGCAAATACGAAAAATTCAGGCAAAAACTACTTGACGGTGAAAGCGATAACAGTATTGATTTTGCTACCCTATGTCAATTTTTACAGCGACTTGGTTTTAACGAAAGGATTAACGGCGGTCATCATATTTTCTACAAGGATGGCGTTGCTGAAATTCTTAACTTACAATCAAAACAAGGCAAGGCCAAAGCATATCAAGTCAAGCAAGTTAGAACCGCTATCCTTAAATACAAACTCAAAGAAAACAATGCCGATTAAATACGAACTGATCGTTTATTGGAGCGAAGCAGATAACGCCTTCCTTGTCGAAGTCCCCGAACTTCAAGGATGCATGGCAGATGGTCAAACCTATGCTGAAGCTGTAGCCAACGTCGAAGTTGCGATCCAAGAATGGATAGAAACTGCACAAATACTCGATCGACCCATTCCCAATCCAAAAGGAAGACTGATGTATGCTTGAACAATAAAAACCATGAAAATTAATTTCCCAAAACTCCCACAAACCGTAGACTTGCAGCAAGAAGCCATTGAAGTCTTAACGCAACACATGGGCATTGCCAAAACCGCCATCTTTATGAGCGATACCTTCTGGAAACCCACCGACTATCTAGAAATCAAAGATCGACTCTTTGGTGATGAAACAGTTGAGAGTATTTACGAAAAAGTAATCGAATGGAAGGAGCAAAATCGCCAACCGTAATACAATACCAAAGCTACCCAGAGTTGGCTACCATCGATCGAGGAAAAGAGTAAAAGGAAAAATGGGAATTTTGGCGTTGGTTTCGTTGAGGCTATCCTAGGGATCAGGATTGAGAATATTAAAGCATTCTCCAGATCGCAGCATGAGATTTCTAGTCGATGCCCAACTTCCACTACGCCTCGCGAAACTCCTGCAAACCGAAGACTACGATACTATTCACACGAGAAACTTGACCGCCCAAAAACACATCAGATACAGAAATCAACAACCTTTCCATAGAGCAACAACGCATCGTCATTACCAAAGATTCTGATTTAATTTTGCTCACTTAACCTGACAACTAACGAGAATTACTGAGATATTATCGTGACCATTCAGGCGATTACCGAGGTCAATCAGGGCTTTTACACCTGCGCTTAGATCGGCATCGGCTGCTAACAGTGGTGAGAGATGAGTTTGCCAGTTTTGCTCGACCACATCGTTGTCACACAGACCGTCGGAACACAACAAAAATAAGGTGGACTCCGTAAGTGAGAAGAAATCGATCGAAGGCTTAATTTGAAAACTCGGATTGGGACCTAATGCCTGTGTCAGTTGGTGAGCATCGGGGCGAGAGTTGGCAATTTCGGCTTCTACGCCTCGATCGATCAGTCGAGTGGCAACTTCATGATCGCGGGTGATTTGCTCTAACTTGTCGCGGGTGATTTGATAAATACGGCTGTCTCCCACATGCGCGATCGACACTGAAGTATTGTGAATTGCCAGAACTACGGCAGTAGTACCCATTCTTCCTGCATCGCGCCGCATTTCTGCTTCGTTGAGATCGAAGATCGAGTCGTTAGCGAGCTGGATAATCTCTTGGAGCTTCTGTTCGCCAGGCAGACCATCTTGCCAGAACGGCTCGAATTGTTCGGTAATTTTGGCAATCGCTGTGGCACTGGCAATTTCTCCACTCGCATGTCCGCCCATGCCATCACAGACCACAAATAGCCCTCGATCGATTTTGACGATTCCCTGACTGGGAGTTTGAATTGTGGTTTGTTGTCCATAAATAAAGAAATCATCTTCGTTGTGATCTCGCTCTAAACCCACGTCAGTCATTCCTGCATAGTTAAAGCCGATCAGGTGAAACTCTTGTGCTGGACTTTCTGGAGTCTCAATCTCAGGAGTCTCAATCTCAGGAACAGGATCGACAGTCTCACTTGGTTTAGTTCGATCGATTCGATCGATGTCCTGATCGAAGATTTGGTCGAGGTCTTGAGTAGGGATATTTGTGTCGATCGATCGATCGATCGTAGGCTCGACTGGATTTTCGGTTTCGGCATCTAGCTGTGGATCTATGGCTGGATCTATAGCTAGATCTGTAGCTTCAGCCAGAGAATTGCCGCAGTTTTGACAGAATTTGTTGCTATCAGGATTAGCAAAACCACATTGGGGACAAGTAATCATAAAGTTCGCGATCGAATTGCCAAACATCTGTATACGCTGCGCCTCTATCGTATCTCAAGTTTGGCAGAAATCTTCCTCACGCTCTTGGAGTAGACTATTAGGGTATTTGCAGGATCGTCAAGCATGAATTTCGACCTGAGAGTTTGCATTGAGAAGATCGTAGACCTAGTGGCAGCACAGGCTCACCTCAAAGAACTGGAATTAAATTTTCTGATCGGTGATCCAACCCCCACAAATCTAGAAGGCGATCTGGTCAGACTGAACCAGATACTCACCATTTTGCTGACAAATGCGGTCAAATTCACGCGGACAGGTGAGATTATCGTGACTGCCAATTTGAAAGCTGAAACAGATAGCACGGCCACAATTCTGTTCGCGGTCAGCGATACAGGTTTAGGATTTTCTAAAAGCTTAGCCCACGAATTATCTGTATTTTTTGCTCAACCAGATACGGTGATCGCCAAAGATCGGTTTCCAGGCATGGATCTAGCCGTGTGTCGGAGTTCGATCGAAATGATGGCAGGTGAAATCTGGTTAGATACCGAAGAAGGCAAAGGCTCGACCTTCTGGTTTGCGATCGGATTTGCCAAACAAGTTTCGATCCGATCGACTGATGCCAACCAAATCACGCCAGCGATCGATCTGCAAGGATTACGCCTATTGGTAGTGTCCGAGACCGATACAACTCGCAGCATGATTCGTCGGCAAGCAGCCCTATGGCAAATTTCTCGGATTGATGAAGCGATTAACGCCACAATCGCGATTAATGCCCTTAGTCGGGCAGCAGCATCTGGCAATCCCTACGACATTGCTTTGCTCGATCAGAAAATGTCGGCTTTGAGTGGGGAAGTTCTCGGCATGACGATCAGATCTGAGCCAGAGTTAAATCATACAAAGCTTGTGATCATGACGTTTATCCACCAGCAAAGTATCGCCGCAGGTTTGCTCGAAAAGGGGTTTGCCGCCAATCTGGTTAAGCCAATCAAGCCTTTAACCCTCTTGCACGCGCTTCTAGAGGCAGGAGCAACTTTACGATCGACTCAAACTTTCGATCGAAGTTTAGATGATGCCGACTCAACCAAAACTAGCAACATCCCAGACCACGAATCCGCTCAGGCTCTGGATATCAAGCATCTGATCCGAATTTGCGAGGGCAATTACGAGGTGATGACCAAGATGCTCGATCAGTTTTTAGAGGATGTACCAACCAAAATTTTAATGATGCGCCAAGCGATCGAACAAAATGACTTTTTTAGCATGAGACAGAATGCTCATTCGCTGAAGGGCTCCAGTGCCACGATTGGCGTTAACTCCCTAGAAATTGGGGCTAAAACCCTAGAACAACAGGCATCAGATCATGACATAAGCAATAGTTTAGGAGTGCTAGAAGGTTTAGAGGCAGTCTTGAATCAGTTGCAGCAGCAACACGGTCTAATTTTGCGCCAAATTGAGGCTCAAATGTCTGAGCAAAACACCACCAACCAAGAGGTCGATCGAGTAACTAATGACGACCGCCAAAATCGCTCAATAAATATTTTGCTGGTTGATGACGATCGAATGACTCTCACTTGGTTGACAGACAGCCTCAAAAATATCGACAACTATTCGCTCTCCACCGCCCTCAATGGCGAATCCGCCTGGAATCTGCTCTCCACTCAGACCTTTGACATCATCATCAGCGACTGGTCAATGCCAGACATGGCGGGAATTGTGTTATGCCAAAGGTTAAAGTTCTGTCCACACTTGCCTTCAGCCAAAGCCATTTTCTTGTTGTTGACTGCATTTTCTAATCCTGAATATCAAAAAATCGCCCATGATGTGGGAGTGGATGACTTCATTGTCAAACCTGTGAATCCAGAGGACTTACGGGCTAAGATTGACTTCTGGACAGACACGAGAGAGTGAAGATGAGTCTAGACATACAATCTTTGTGGGTACAAATAGGTGCGGTCGCTTTATGGTTAGGGCTTGTGCTTCTGATCGCTCAAATCTTACATCGTCTCCACTCCGATCCTGAAATAGTCCGAAAAGTTGTGCATATTGGTACAGGTCAGGTGATATTGCTAGCTTGGTGGTTGCATCTCCCTTTGTGGCTATGCTTGGGCTTTTCTGTGGTCTTTAGTTCGATCGCTTTTCTCTCTTATCGCATCCCGATTTTACCGATGCTGAATGGCGTAGGACGAAAAACCCTAGGCGTGTTTTACTACGCGGTTAGCATTGGTTGTCTGGTGGGGTGGTTCTGGAGCATTGACTTACCTCAATACGCGGCGGTGGGGATTTTAGTCATGTCATGGGGTGATGGTTTTGCCGCCTTGGTAGGACAACGATGGGGTAAACACGGTTACGAATTGATGGGTAATAAAAAATCATGGGAGGGTTCGATCGCGATGCTGGTTGTGAGCTATGTCGTCACTTTAATAATTCTGACAATAGCAACGCCTAATTTTTCGATCGACTTGAGCAACTTGATCATTTCTCTACCTGTATCGATCGTGGCAACTGGACTCGAAGCTGTTTCGCCTGGCGGTACTGATAATTTAACTGTGCCACTCTCTAGTGCGGCTTTATGTTACGGGCTGAGTTTACTTGTTTAAAAGTTCAGGATTTGAGCATTTTAATTTACTAAGTTTTGTAAATAGAAAGCAATAGGTTTAGTTGTAAAAATTCATCTTTCACGGCATTTGCAACTAAAGGTAAACAAATATTACAAAAGCTATCCATGCTTGTAAAAGAATTATTGAGATATTCGATCTAGCTAAATGTCTGCTGTAATTTATTAAGAGTATAAACTCATTTAATTTAGATTAATTCTTAAAAACTATGTATAGAAATACGACTAAAGATCCAGTTGTTGCTGCCGTTACTGCTGCGATTGGGGCAGGTTGTGTCGCTGGGTTTTGCGTTAGTCAAGGACAAAGCGTAATTGTCGGAATTGCGATCACTGCTTTTGCAACTGTATCAGCATTGCTAATTGATAAGATCTTTCTCAAGTAATTTAAATAATTTTGTTCAGATTTTTAGAGCATTCTAAAGACATATCTAAAAATACATTTTCATCTATTCATTTAGTTAAGCAAAATCAAAATTGTATAATTAAAAACGGCTTTGAATTACACTCGTAGTTCAAAGCTATTTTGTCGATCGCTGTCTAGCAAATCAAGAAATTAAATGGATAAAAAGTACGTCATGTGGGGTTCCTATTGCGACAACGTATTAGAAAAACGCGCTCCTTACCGTCAAGCTCATCTCGATAACTTGAAAATTCTCAAAGAAGCTGGCAAAGTTTTCACAATTGGGCCGACTCAAGATCTAACAAAAATTTTTGGCGTATATATTGCCCCAGACGAAGCATCAGTTCGAGATCTAATCGAATCCGATCCCTATTGGCAAAACCAGATCTGGACAGATTATGAAGTGTTTGAATGGATTCAGGCTTTTTGAAGGAGTAAAGCTTTGGTTCTTCGAGCGATCGCCCGTTTAGTCAAAATTCCTTGCGAAGGATTGAACAGTAGAGCTAACAGGAAAAAACTGAAATAATTAGCACAATCGCACTGCCAGAAGGCACGTTTTGATAATAACTAATGTACATCCCACTCACACTTGCAGTCACACCAATAATTGCACCTAGCCCCATCATCAAATGTAGTTCTTTTACCAACAGATAAGCAGTCGCGGCGGGAGCAGTTAAAAGCGAAACCACTAAAACTACTCCTACCGACTGCATACTAGCGATAATCGTCAATGTAATCCCTGCCATCAAGCCAAAATGGATGAAATGGACAGGTAGACCCATAGCCCTTGTGGCGAGAGGATCAAAGCAATAGAATAGTAACTCTCGATAAAAGACGGCAACTGAGATTAAAACCACGACCGCAATGATTAAAGTCCGCCACAAATCGGCACTGGTTACGCCCAAAATATCGCCAAACAGAAAGCTATGGAGGTCTAATTTACTTTTGAGAATGGTAATTAATAGTACCCCAGATGCTAGAAAACCCGAAAACACCAAAGCCATGGCTGTATCGATTTTGACTTTGGAATGTGCTTGAATTGGCGTAAGATAAACTGCCAGAGGAAAACCAGTATAGAAATAAGTTCAGCCATGAGTGACGTAAAACAAGAGCTACTAACGCTTGCCGTTGATGTTGGTGGCAGTGGCATTAAAGTGATGGTTTTAGATGGTAATGGCACTCCCATAGGCGATCGAGTACGGATTGAAACACCCCGTCCTGCCAAGCCTAAATTAGTGATTGAAGCGATCGCCGCGCTTGCCGATGGTCAAATTGTCAGTGGTTACGGATTCGATCGAATATCAGTAGGATTTCCTGGGGTTGTGAGAAACGGCATCACCGCCCGCGCTGTCAATCTCGATCCTGATTGGGATGGTTTCGATCTCGGCAGTGTGTTATCTCAACGATTGGGGAAACCCGTACGGATTGCCAATGATGCCGATGTTCAAGGTTTAGGCGCAATCTCTGGACTGGGAGTAGAATTGGTGATCACCTTGGGAACTGGTTTTGGGTCAGCAGTTTTTGTCAATAATCGACTCGTACCTAATCTGGAATTAGGACATCACAAATTCAGTGGTGGTAAAACTTATGAAGAACGGTTAGGTAATGCTGCATTAGAAAAAGTCGGAGCGAAAACATGGAATCGGCGGTTAGTGAAGGCAATCACATCGCTCTCTAGCCTGTTCAACTATGACTGTCTCTACATTGGTGGTGGCAATTCCAAAGTCATTACGCTAAAATTGCCTGAAAATGTCAAAATCGTATCAAATGTCTCAGGTTTATTGGGAGGAATTAGATTATGGCAAGATTAATCAGATACTCAGTAGCGACATTTTCTGCGATCCTCCTGACCGCAGGCTTGCCGTGGCAAGTTCAAGCGCAAGAGACTAAATTGCATCAAGATTCTACTCAAACAACATTGAGTCCATCCGATGCTTTCTCCACAACATTAAGTTCGCCCAATTTCTCGCTCACTACCTTAAGTTCACCAGATCCCGTTCCGATCGCGATTCCTTCTGGCTATACATCCGCTCCAGCTTCTTCAGGATATATTTCTGAGCCTACGACTTCTGGCTACAACCCTACAGCAATTCCATCTGGCTATGTGCCAACCGCGATTCCTTTTGGCTATACCCCGACTTCCATTCCAACATCGTTTCCCGCATCAGTTTTAGGTGAACAGTAGATCCGTCCTAAAATCGAACCTTTAGGCATAGATTGCGCGATCGAAAGGATGATTGGTGTAGCTCCATATTTGCCCAAGCCACTACTTTGTCCTAACTCAGTCTGAAGCGACCGCCACATTAAAGGTAAGCTAATTCCTGCCCAAGCAATCTGAGACAGGCTAGATTCCCATCCTAAAGCTGCTAAGAGCAGAGAATTAATCACGATCGAACTACACCAGAGCCAGAGTCGAGTTAAGTTCTGTCCGCGACCCCAAACTGTCAGGATCGCGACATCAATACCGCTACTAATTGCCATATCCAGCCAGATCGAAGGGGAAACTATCAGCGCGATCGACTTACAGGTAAACATAATCGCCGCCGATGTTTGCAAAGGGGGCAAGCTAGCCAACTGATTTTGGGATACAGATTGTTGGATTTGAGCGAGAGCCCGCAACACATTCACAGCTAAGAGGGCTTTACCTTCACGATTTAAGATGTCCAATATCTTGAGCTTCAAGTCCTGAATTTGTGGCTCTGGCTGCTCCCAAACTTCTTGAATATTTGTGTTGTCGGCAGATTGGATACGAACTCTAACGGCATTGGGCTGAGCCGCAGTTAGGATAATCCGATCGTCTAAAATCGCTTGCCGTGCTGCCTCTACTCTGATCGCAGCGAGAATTTGTGCTCGATCGAATTCAGGATAAAGATCGATTTTATTCAACACTAACAGCACAGGTTTACAACTCAGACGCAATTGAGCCAACGCCTCTTGTTCCAACCGATTCATGTCACCTGCAATCACAAATAGAATTAGATCGGCTTGATTGGCGATCGATTTCGCCATTGCCGCACTCTTTTCGCCATCAACCTTATCCAATCCAGGCGTATCGATCAGTTTAATTTGGATTTTGGATGTCGGATTTTGAATCGTAGTCACCGAGAGATTTTGCCCCCGATCATCGACAGTTGATAACTGTTCACCATTTCCTGACAGAGCTTTAATCACCGCAGTTTTGCCGCGTGAGACTAACCCAAAAGCCGCAATCTCAAAGACGCGCTGTTCCAGTTTTTGTTGGAGGGCATCGATCGATCCTATTTCTAGATCGGTGAGCTTATGTTTAGCCCGATATTGAGCGAGTCGATCGCTAGCTAATTCTAAATAATCCACAGCTTAGCCACCAAATTTACCAAGATTAATTATAAATCGGTACGACAAATCGATCGAGTCCTTGTGATCTTTCCCGAACCTAAGTATTCAATTGCTGGGCAGGTGTAAAAAACTGGCGACTGAGGGCTTGGGTAACTAGGAGAGTAGAAATTAAGTTGGCAGCCGTAATCGCAAATAAAATTACTAATTGATAGCGCACGGCTAAAAGCGGCGATACACCTCCCAAAATCTGACCAGTCATCATGCCTGGGAGAGTCACCACACCCACAACCATCATTGTATTGAGGCTGGGAATCATTGCGGCTTTGATCGCTTCGGTGCGGTAAGTTTCGATCGACTGTTGGGGAGTTGCGCCCAAACAGAGATGTGTCTCGATTTCTTTGGCTTTATTCGTAATCGAACTAGTCAGTCTTTCCGCCGCGATCGATACGCCATTCATCGCATTTCCCAAGACCATCCCAGCGATCGGGATTAAATATCGAGGTGATTGCCAATCATCGGGCTGAACCACAATCAAAGTGACATAAGCCAAAATCAACACCGTACCAACCAATATTGATCCAAACACGATCGGGAGAGTAAAGGCGACTTTTTTGCCAATCCGATTTTTGGCTTCGCGGGCGGCAACTAAACTCATTAACCCGATTAAACCTGCGACTGCGACAGGTTGTTTGAGGTCAAAGATAGCATCCAGCAAGTAACCCACCACTGCCAACTGCACCACACTCCGCACTGTAGCGATCGCCAGACTGCCAGCAATACCAAGTTTTTGCCAGAGCGCGAGGCAAATCGAGATCGCCATCAACCCAACTGCCCAGAGCATTTTAACGAGATCGATTTCAATCGGTGGAGTCATATGGCAATATACCTTGGTAAATCTGACTTAATCGATCGAAGTTAGCTTTGATTCCATGCAATGACTCGTAATCTTGACGAGCTTGCCGACCGATTTGTGACATCTCTTGGGGATGAGTGCCTGCCCATTGCAAACGTTCAACCCAAGCATCAATTCGATCGTGCGGAATCAGCCAGCCATTATGTCCCGACTGTACTAATTCCGAAAGTGCGCCTAGATCGGAGGCAAGCACACCTCGCCCACAGGCAAAAGCTTCGACCACAACTCTGCCAAATGTCTCATACCACTGCGACGGCACTACGATCAAAGTTACTAATCGCATCGCTGCCATCACTTCAGATCCAGTCATCCGTCCTAAAAAACGAACGTTAGTGAGATTGTGGATTTGGATAAACTTCTCCAATTCAGCTTTTTGCAAACCATCACCAATAATCTGGAGTCGCCAATCTGGTTGATTTAGTTTCACCCAGGCTTGGAGTAATAAGATTAATCCCTTTTCAGGTGAGAGTCGCCCTACAAACAGAAAGATCGGTGGATTTGGTAAAGGAATTAATGCTGAGATATCAGGGTCATTAATCACCGAAGGTTTGAGATGGATGCGCGATCTGGGAATGCCAATTTGGGCTAACTTCTCGGCGGCAAACAGACTGGGCGTAATGAAAGCATCAACATCCCGCCACCAAGTGCGCCGCCAACGATTAAAGGTCAACATGCTCCAGACAGAAATGGATGCCGCGATCGAATTACGATAACAACGATGCCACACACCACGCCAAGGGTTTTTGCCCACACAGGCTTCACAGATCAGATTATCTCTGAGCAAATATCCATTCAGACACCCCAAACGAAAATTATGGATATGTTGAATTGTGGGAATACCTAAAGATCGAGCGGCGGCGTGAACTGATGGCGAGAACAGGGGAAAGAAATTCTGGACATGCAGTAGATCGGGACGGATTGATTGGAGTTTCGATCGAACTTGTTGATAAATTTCACGATTCCACACCGTATTAGCAAATAGACCCGCCAGCTCGATCGTTGAAAATTGTTTGATTCGATCGTTATCCAGTTCCCATAGAGTAACCTCATGACCAAACTGTCGTAATAGAGATACATCTAAATCGGTGGCGACATCTTCTCCACCCGCATATTGATAGCGGTTATGCAGCATTAAAATATGTGGAAGCTTGGACATTTATTTTAAGCAGATGCCCTTCAAGTATAGACACAACCACCAGATCAACTTAGCAGCGAATAAGGCCATCCCCACCAGCCAGCCATATTTCTCTATATGATAAAAAAATTTGAATGGGAGGTAAAACGGTGATTTTTTGGACCAAAACACTGATGATAGATCGTAATCACTAGCTTTGAGACTGTCAGCAAATTGATCAGGTGGTTTTACCTCGCCTACCAACTTAGCTTTAGCTTTACCGAGAATACAGACCTGAAAACCTGCGCGAGAAGCTTTGAGCGTATACATGCCATCACCGCCGTAGTGTGGAAATCGCTTGGCATCTGGCAGTCCAATTTTGGCAATCACATCGGAACTCATCCCCACACAATAGCCACTCACACCATCGACAATATTGACTTGATCGGGGTAGCTCATTAAGGAAGTGCGTCCACGAAATCCTGTGGGGAAAGGCGCATTCGATTCCATACAATAGCAAGCTGCTCCGACGATCGAATGATGATTTGACTGGATCACCGCCACGATTTCTGTCAATGTCCCAACTTCAGGAAGACAATCATCATTCAGCCAGATCAGATATTTTGCCCCTTGCCGATCCGCATACTCCATGCCAAGCTCGATCGCTCCCGTCCACCACAGGTTGCCATCGCCAGTTAAAATCTCAACATCAGGATAGATTTGCTGAATCGCAGCCGCCGTACCATCAGTAGAACCATCATCCACAACTATGACATGGTATCGAGCTAGATCGCCTGTAACATTTAGGTTGGCTAAGCAAGCGAGCGTGATATTTTTGCGGTTATGGACGGGAATAACTAAATAAACTGGTAATTTCAAGCAAACTTCCATGTGTCATAAATCTATGGCGCATTCAATCCGATCTGCGATCGGCGACAGGACAGGGAATCATGCTTATTCTCTGAGTTGCTGCTCATTAATCATCCCTTCTACTGGCATTTCCAGACCCACCAATGGTAGCTTATTCATATTTGGCATTACACTTTCTGGCACGACAATTCCTGCGGAGATAATCAGCTTAAAAGCATCCTCTACAGACATCGAGAGGTTAATTACATCTTTTTCTGGCACAATCGCATACCAACCCGTCGCAGGATTTGGCGAAGTTGGCAAAAATATACTCAACATCGGTTGCTGCACCTCAGTCTCAATTTCACCTCCAATCGCCCCCGTGACAAAACCGAGCCGCCAAATTCCACTACGAGGATATTCAATCAAGACTACGCGCCGAAACTTATCATTAGAATCACGCAATATAGTTTCAAGAATCTGCTTCAGCGTTTTATAAATCGATCCAGCCAGAGGAATTGCTTGGAGAATCATCTCACCCATCTTTAGCAACCACTGACCAAAAATGTTTCGCACCATCAAACCGACTAAGAGCAACCCCACCAGAGGCACGGTCAAACCCACAGCAAAATTGATCGAATTCCCCAAAATCGGATGTAGCCCCACAAAAGGGTTAAGTTGCTTGGGAATGCTAGTGAGCAAGTCTATACTCCAGGTCGCGAGACTAAATGTCAGCCAGATGGTCGTAGCTAGGGGAATAATCACCAGCAACCCTGCCACAAGATCGTTTTTGAGAGACTGGATCAAACGGTTTTGATGAGATGTCTCTGCTTTTAAATTAGCTTTTCTTCCCGTCATATTTAAGTTTTTGGTGGGTAAACAGACTCAGTAGCTGCTTCCTTATTTTAAGTCTGAATCTGGCTCAAATCAGGCGAACTTAAATGTTCTTGTTGAGAATGGTACAAGATGTGAGATATCTTTCTCTAGCCTTACCATTTCTCTAGCCACTAAAGTTATGTTGAACATTGTCCTAGTTTATCCACAAATTCCACCAAATACAGGTAATATTGCCCGCACCTGTGCCGCAACTAGAACGCCTTTGCACTTAGTCGAACCTCTGGGCTTTGAAATTAGCGATCGATCACTCAAACGTGCAGGCATAGACTATTGGGAATATGTCGATGTTCACGTTCATGCAAATTTAGCAGCATTAGCGGCAAAGTCGGCGGAACAGCCTTCTAGTCGGTGGGTATGTTTCTCGAAATTTGGGCAGCATCATTTTCGCGATTTTCAGTTTCAACCCGATGACTGGCTGTTATTTGGCAGTGAGGCGAATGGACTACCCGCAGACCTATTAAAAGAGCATCCGACTGTCTACATTCCGATCTCCCACCCAAAGGTTCGCAGCCTTAATCTTTCGGTCAGTGCCGCCCTAGGATTATTTGAAGCTCGTCGCCAGTTGGGGATCGAAACCTAGATGGTTCATGAAAGTACCCTTTGAGTTTTCGCCAGCGATCGGTCTACTGATTTTAGGAACTTGGACAGGAGTATGAAAATTTGGTGCCAGGGATTCCAAAACCTCAAAAAAATTGAAAAAAGTATGAATAAAATATAATTTTTTTAAAATAAGTTTTCGACTATCAAATCAACTAGCTAGAGCTAGTAAAACAAAGATAAAAGAAGCAAAAAAAAGCGTGGCAAGATTTTTAACCATAAATACTCCTGCTAAGACTGAGAAACAGATATTGTTCCAGATCCATTTCGATGGGTATAACTACTAAAGGAACTGTATATGAGAACTTAGATTACAGAAAAAAGCGATCGGGGCTACTGAAATCAGAAATCGCCTTTTCCAAGTTTTTGTAGTAATAATTCCTGCTTTCAGTAGTTGACAATGAAATGCTGGTTATGCAATCAGGCAATTTACGTCAGTCTAAAAGGTGCTAATGCATAAAATGGCTATTTGTTTTGTTCGCTACGAACTTGTTTAGGGGAAAAAATCAATGTACCTTAGTGCAGGGTAACGTGCTCTTAAATGCTTCTCTGAGCAATGCGTACAAACATGGGATCGTTTATTTTACATGATTTTGAAATAAGTGATTCTTAATTAGTTTGTCGTCAGAGTTGTTAGGTCTAGCTCAATCTGTTCTCCAAACACGTTCTTCACACGACATGTTCTAAGAGCAACTTTGCAGCCTTACAACCATACAGAGGTACATCTACTGAAGTCACATCTGCATTGTATTTAAGTGCAGCTAGTTTAAGGAGGCTATATTTGAAACGGATATCTTCTACAGAGCGAGATTTGTTACCTAAAGTTCCTCAAGGTACAGTAAAAAGTTCTCAAGGTAATCAAAAGTCTTCTTTGAAGGTGCGCAGATCTCTAGCACTTCTGGGCTTGTCTCTCTCAGTTACCACCACTGGTATTCTGATTAATCAGCAGAGTTCTCAAGATTTAAAAGCTACACCTGTAGCTCAGTCACCTCAAACACTTACTGATGCCATGGCGCAAAACCAGGATCGGAAGTATGAGCTAGCTCGTGCCGCGATCGCCTCTGGCAGTTTGGATAGTCCACAGGGAGTAGTGATTCATGAGGTGCGCGAAGACGAAACGCTATGGCAGATCACCCAGATGTATCAGGTTGATGCCGCCGCAATCGCTGCTTCTAACAACATTAGTTCTGCGACCAATCTATTAGCTGGTACGAAGTTAGTCATTCCACCTGTCAGTGGTATTGTCCACAAGGTGAAACCGGGTGACACTCTCCAAGCAATCGCCAAGTTTTATCGGGTTTCAGAAGGGGATATCGTCAAATACACTTCACTTAAGTCACCTGAGTTTCTGTCGATCGATCAGCCTCTCGTAATTCCTGGCAGTGTTACGGCTTTACTCAAAGTGCGTGAAGATGATGCCAAGAGTCGTTTGATTGCAGAGCGAGATCGACTCAAGCGACGCTTAGATGAAGTTGAAGGGCGTGTAACTCTTGTGAGTCACCGCGCTGCCGATTCAGTCAAGAAGCTACCTAAGTACACCGTCTATCATGTCCAGAACGGTGATACGATCGAAACAATAGCTCGACGTTATGGCATTTCCCAGACTGTGATCGCGGAAGTCAACAAAATTGACAACCCACATTGGCTAGAACTGGATCAGGAACTACGGATTCCAATCGGTAAGACCAACACGGCGATTCAGACCGTAGCTTATCTCGATCCAAAGCCCAGCAAAGTTGTACCGCAACCATTTATCCCAGCCGATTCTAAGGTTGACTCTAAAGGCATAAATCAGTCAAACAACTCGAATCAAGCTGATCAGGTATCAGGCATGATGTCTGAGATCAAGGTTAGTGCCGCTTCACCTATGGTTATGCCTGCATCCACAACCGTTCAGCCTTCTTCTTGGAATGGCTTGATCGAACTGGCTGGTGGTGACCTGTCTCGCCAGGTTCCTAGTGCTCCAGCTCAAGAGCAACCTTTGCAACAGCCTTTAGCTCTGAATCAAGCAACAGCAAAATCGCCTGTTGCGCCTGAGCCGAATTTTAAGCTGGCGTCTTTGTTTCTAGTCGCACCAGAAAAAGCGATCGTGGCTTTAATTGAGTCGCCTAAATCCCTGTCTGTAGCCGAAGCTAAGCCTTCTGTGGTAGCGGCAGCAACAATTTCCAATACTGGACTGTCTGGCTCAATCCTAAATTCATCGCCATCGCTCGGCTCCACTGAGCAAAATGTTAATGCCAAAACTTCACCTGTCGGTGTTACAGCCCAGCCTGTAGCAGAGCCACCAGTGCAGATGCCTAGATTTGTTGCTGCTTTAAAAGTGCCAGCGATTGCTTCGATCGAACGAGCTGCTTCAAATAGCTTGGCAGATATAGCCGCTCAACCTGTGGCTGAGCCCTCTGTACCTGCTGTACAGGCTCCTAGTCAATTAACCAAAGTTGCTGCGGCTACACCGATAATCCCAAATATTCCTGGTGGTCTAGTCAACCAAGAGATTGCTACTAGTATTGACCCTAACGCCCAAACTTTGGCTTTACTACCTGAGTCCGAGGCTCGTATGACTTCTTTAGAGGTAATACGACTTGAAACTGAGATCGAGCAACTTGCAGCTAAAGTGCGGGAAGCTGAAGTGAAAGCCGCCCAACGTCAAGCTGAAGCTCTCAGAATCGCTGCTGCTACAATCACACCCGATCGACGCATTGATTCTGGTAGTCGAGTGCTTTCCGAAGCTGCCACTGGAATTCGACCTGAATTGCCCAAGCTTGCTGCCAACAGCTACCTACCTGATGCCTCTGAGTATGCCTTGTCTTCCACAGGCTTTATTTGGCCAGCCCAAGGAATGCTGACATCTGGTTTTGGCTTTCGTTGGGGTCGAGTTCACCAAGGGATTGATATTGCGGCTCCTGTCGGTACACCAATTTGGGCGGCAGCATCAGGTACAGTCGTTTATGCTGGCTGGAATGATGGTGGCTACGGCAACATGGTCGATATTCGTCATCCCGATGGCACAATTACTCGTTACGGACATCTAAGCGCAATTTACGTCAAAGAAGGTCAATCTGTTGGTCAGTCTCAAGTGATTGCGGCGATGGGTAGCACTGGTTTTAGTACTGGACCTCACTTACACTTCGAGGTGCGTCCTCAAGGTGGTAGAGCCGTGAATCCTATGGGTTATCTGGCAAGAAGATAGCTTCCTGTGATTTCGCTCAGGTAACTTTTAGAAAACTGCTAAATCGCAACGGTTTAGCAGTTTTTTGTTTCGATTTTATTTACATAGCTGAGGTCCGCTGCAAGGTAAAGTAGTAGCAGTTTGTCGATCTTGAGCCGCCAGTAAAACCTATGCCTTTTCAACGTGCTAGTGGAATTTTGTTGCATCCTACTTCTTTACCAAGTCGATTTGGGATTGGCGATTTGGGCAAGGCAGCTTACGAGTTGATTGATTTTCTAGAAAGTAGTGGTCAAAAACTCTGGCAAATCTTACCGCTCGGCCCTACTGGTTATGGCAATTCTCCCTACATGAGTTACAGCGCGATCGCGGGGAATCCTTTACTGATCAGTCCAGACACGCTCAAAGATCGGGGCTTGCTTAGCGAAGATGACTTTACGATCGAACTACCAACTGATTTTGTTGACTTCGATCGAGTGATTTCCTACAAAAACAAACTATTTAAGACAGCTTACGAAAACTTCAGGCGATCGACCGATCCTGACTTTGACAAATTCTGTAAAACCGAAGCTGGCTGGCTGGAAGATTATGCCCTGTTTATGGCATTGCTGGAAATTAATCACGGTGCGGCTTGGAATGCCTGGGAGCCTGAACTTGCCAAACGCGACCCTCAAGCTCTTGCCGAATTTGCCAAAGTCCAAGAATATCGTGTGACATTTCAGAAATTTCTGCAATTTCAATTTTTTACGCAATGGTCGCATCTGAGAAACTACGCCAACGGCAAAAATGTCCAAATTGTCGGCGATATTCCGATTTATGTCGCTCATAACAGTGCTGACGTTTGGACTAGCCCTGAGAACTTCAAACTCGACCCAGATACCTCAGAGCCAGCCCAGATGGCAGGTGTACCACCCGACTATTTCAGCAAAACAGGGCAGTTATGGGGAAATCCTGTTTATGACTGGGATGTGTTGCAAAAAACTAATTTTGCTTGGTGGATCGATCGATTTAAGTCGATGCTGAGATATGTGGACATCGTTCGGATCGATCACTTTCGTGGGTTTGAAGCGTTTTGGCAAGTCGCGGCGGGTGAAGAAACTGCGATCGATGGGAAATGGATTAAAGCTCCTGGGATTGAATTATTTGAAGAACTTAAAGCCACACTCGGTAAGCTGCCAATTTTGGCAGAAGATCTAGGCATGATTACGCCCGAAGTCGAAGCTTTGTTGCAACGGTTTGAGTTTCCTGGAATGCGGGTGCTGTTGTTTGCCTTTGGTGGCGACTCTACCAACAACTACCTACCACACAACTATGTGCCAAATAGTCTGGTCTACACAGGCACACATGATAACGATACGGCTTTGGGTTGGTGGGTTAAAGCCAGCAAACACGAAAAACAGTTACTCTCTAGTTATTTAGGCTATCCTGCGGGGCAGTTAGTCAGTTCCGACCATATTAGCTGGGTGCTAATTCGGATGGCTTTGTCTTCGGTTTCAGATCTATCGATCGTGCCGCTTCAGGATATTTTGAGTTTAGACAACAGTGCCAGAATGAACCGCCCTGGAACGGTGGTTGGCAACTGGTCGTGGCGCTACGAAAGTTCCGAGGATCTGACTGAAGAACTGAGCCAAAAATTATTGCAAATGACTAGACTATACGGTCGCTAGTACCAATAATTTTTATGCCCAAAATCTTTGATTGAGTAGAGCTTCGAGATCTCGATCTTTAAGAACCCTATTAAAAGCTATTACTGACTAGGGTTTACATCGAACTAATGCTTCAGAACCCCAAAATTGCAGGGGCTGTTGGGTACTCTTTAAAGGAAATCTCAGTCAATAGGAGTAATACCGAGCAGCCTTAGCTGTTCCACTAAACGCTCAGCACGTTGTCGTTCTTGGTCGGCACGTTGTCGTTCTTGATCGGCGCGTTGTTGTTCTTGGTCGGCGCGTTGTCTTTCCTGTTCGACACTTTGACGCTCCTGTTCTAACAGCTCTACAGACCAGGGCAATAAATTTCCGTCTCGATCCCACCAACGCAGCCAATATCCCCTGCGTCCCTCTTTTTCTCCTTGCCAAACTCCTAAAAATAATCCCATGACGGCAATCCAGTAACGATTATTTGGATCTTTTGGCTGCAACTGATAGTGGGTTTCACCGAGGCTATAAACCTCTAGATATCCATCTACTGGCTCGAAAGTAATATATATCGGTACGTGCAAAATCTGTTCGTAAAAATACCATTTGCCAGGCGGAAAAGTCGGTTTTGCCGAATATTCATTCCCATCCGTGTCAGAAAGGAATTCCATCACTACCTGCGGAACTTCTCCTTCCAAATTTGGCGTGTAGCTTCGCCGATCCGTGTCATTACCCGTTAAAGGCAAAACAGTCCTTACATATAGCCAATCGGGGGCTTTGATTGCCAGCTTATCGTCGATCGTGGCGCAGAGACCTAGATTGGAGGCAATCAGCATCGTCGGCTGAATATATCCCGTCAGCTCCAAGCTTTCTCGCAGTGCGCCAGCAATTAATGGTTGAGCTGTACTTTCCACAGGTTCTTCTTCTAAAACAAAGTTTTCTGGCAACGCTTCCCAGGTAATGGCAACGTTCGATTTCTTCTCTGTAGATGGCTCTAGAGTAAATACCATTGCTCTATCTCCTTGTCGTTACATTGCTTGATTGTATCTGGGGTGAGTCGATCGAAAAGAGCGAGAAATACCGAGGATCTTATGCCCAAAATTTTTGATTGAGTATGGCTTCGACACCTCGATCGACCTGCCATTCACTCGGAAACTTCACTTGGGGATATTCTTCTTGCACAGTCTTGAGCGTAATTTCCCATGCATAGATAAAACTATCATTCCATATTGCTTTGAGGCTTGGGGCATCTTTCAACAAAAATCCTAACTCAGTCCGTTGATTCCGAATTGTGCGTTCCCAGCCGTTGTAGTCATTTGGCAAATCAACATATAGACGCTTCAATAGATGTTCTAGCAAAGTTGTCAGACGACTAAGAAGTTCTCTTTTCTGCGATTTCCCCAATGATTCCACCTCCTCAATTAAGTTTTCTAGATCTAAATGGGCAAAATCCCCCACCCTGAGCTTGGCAACCGTGTCTTCGACCCAGAGCAAAATATCGCTGTCATATAGAGATGTTGTCATAGATTTTTTCCTTGTTGCGATCATTTAGTACCAGAATCTTATGCCCAAAATTTTTGATTGAGTATGGCTTCGACATCTCGATCGACCTGCCATTCATGCGGAAACTCCACTTGGGGATATTCTTCTTGCACAGTTTTGAGTGCGATCGTCCAAGCATGATCGAAACTATCGTCCCATCTGGTTTTGAGGCTAGGTACTTGGATTAGCAAAGCTTCTAGCTTGTTACGCTGGTTCCGAACCGTGCGTTCCCAGCCATTGTTGTCATTGGGCATAAACACATACATGCGCTTGAGCAGATGTTCGAGCAGGGTAATCAGCCGATTCAAAAGCTCCTTTTTTTGCGAAATGCCCAAAGACTCAACCTCATCGATCAAATTTTCCAGATCTAGATGGGCGAAATCTCCTACTCTGAGCTTGGCAACGGTATCTTCGACCCAGAGCAAAATATCGCTGTCATATAGAGATGTTGTCATAGATTTTCTCCTGATCGCGAATGAGATGAGCGGATATCTAGACGCAGAACTGCTCGACGCAACGCACAAACATTTCTACGCCAGCACTGAGCGCAGTTTCGTCAAAATCGAAGCGGGGATGGTGATGCGGATAGGCGAGATCCTTGGCAGGATTGGCAGAACCGAGGAAGAAATAACAGCCAGGAACTTCTTGTAAAAAGAAGGACATGTCCTCACCGCCCATGGTTTGGCATTCGGGCACAATACCAGCAGGAGTTTCCACCACTGTTTCGGCTACAGAGCGCACGAGCTTGGCGATCGAATCATCATTGATTACAGGTGGATAGAGGCGATGATAGTCCAGTTCATATTTCGCGCCGTGACTATGACACACTCCCGCAATAATCTGTTCGACCCGTTGGGGAATTAGTTCGCCCAAAGCGGGATTAAAATAGCGGACGGTCGCCCTCAATTTCGCGGTGTCAGCAATCACATTCATCGCTGTGCCTGCGTGCAGTTCACCCACACTGACTACGGCTGAGTCGATCGGATTGACATTGCGGGACACGATTGTCTGCAAGGCATTCACCACCTGAGCCGCGACTAGGATCGAATCTACGGTTTGATGCGGCATCGCGCCATGTCCACCTCGACCGATAATCTTGCAGTTAAAATATTCTACCGCCGCCATTAAAGGGCCGCTCCGAACGCCCACTGTGCCCAAAGGCAGAACATTCCACAGGTGCAGACCGATGATGGCATTGACTTTAGGATTTTCCAACACACCTGCGGCGATCATTGGCACTGCGCCACCAGGACCTTCTTCGGCGGGTTGAAAGATCAATTTAACTCTGCCGACAAAGCTATGACGATGCCGCCAAAGATGATACGCCGTACCGAGCGCGATCGAGGTGTGACCATCATGACCACAGGCGTGCATAATCCCGTCAACTTGCGATCGATAAGCGACAATGTTTTCTTCTTGGATTGGTAGAGCATCGATATCAGCACGGATCGCCAGTACAGGCCCATCGGTGGATCGCAGGCTGTCGATCGTCGCCACTACTCCAGTTTCAGCAATCCCAGTTTGATGAGGAATACCCCATTCAGTCAGCTTTTGCGAGATTAATGTCGAGGTGCGGGTTTCCTTAAATCCTAGCTCTGGCCATTTGTGCAATTCCCGTCGCCACTGCACGAGACTGGGCTGGAGTTCTAAAATTTGCGATCTGACACGCAGTTTAGAGTCAGAGCAAGACTGGATCGGAGTGGAAACCATAACGACTGCCTCAAATTACTGACAGGGGAACAAATTCACAAATATCAGAGTGAATTTGACTATTGTAGTCGTAATTTTTTAGGTTGAAGTCGATATTTGGTAACAGCTACAGGATTCGATCGCCTGAAGTCAGAACCAATTGCAATTTTAAATTAATCAAATTTAGTTGAGCCAGTCCAATATCAACTTCTCCCTCTAGAACTATGCCCGTACTGATCAGTCGATCGAGTAGTTCTAAAATTGAAGTCTGGCTACCTGCTCGATCTAGAGGCTGATTTGGATAATATTCACCTCGGCGGGGCAATAACTTACCAACTTCACCTAAATCCAAATTCAGATCTTCAGGATCGATTTCTAGGACTTCACAAAGTGTGGCAATTTGCTTTTCCATTGCCTGTAAACTATCAGCCGCTCGATCGACCTCAATTTCGGTCAGTTTACCCGCGTCCATCCGCCGAATCACCTGAGCTTCCATTAGCTGGCGCAACAGTTCCACTAAAGTTAGCACTAGAGGAGCTAACCCAGCTTTGCCAGACTTTGTTTCAGCTTTAATTGGTAGACTTTCAGTCATAACTTCTCATCGACTTTATAGCGAAAAAATCCCCGCCTCTTTTTAGATGAGCGCGGGGAATGTTAACTTATTACTTTTCGGTCTGAGGTTGCCAAGGATCGGGCAAATAAACTTTTTTAGCAAAACCGAGTTTTCTCAGAACGTTAATCGCCTCCCAAGTTAAGTCAATTTCCCACCACTTCAGTCCAGATCTAGCCGCTTTCGGGTAGGCGTGATGGTTGTTGTGCCAGCCTTCGCCGTAGGTCAAAATTGCTGCCCACCAGAGGTTAGTCGAATGATCGTCGGTGTCACCAAAGTTGCGGTAGCCCCACTTGTGACAAGCTGAGTTGATCAACCAAGTGCTATGCCAGAGAAACACCGAGCGCACAGCTACGCCATAGACCAAGAAAGAGATTCCCAAACCTTGAGCCGCACCAATGTAGTACAGCGCGATTGCCAAAGGGATTTGGAGGAAGAGAAAGTATCGATCGAGAAATCTGTAATAAGGATCGGCGGCGAGGTCGGGCGCGAAACTTTTGTAGTTGTTAAACTCGAAATGTTCGGGCTTCGAGTAAAAAATCCACATCATATGGCTCCACCAAAAGCCGCGTGAGGCAGAGTAGGGATCTTTAATCACATCTTCGGTAAAACCGTGATGCTGACGATGACCACCCACCCAGAAAATCGGCCCGCCTTGTAAAGCCATGGCTCCAATCGTCGCAATTGTATACTCTAACCACTTTGGTACGTAGAAACTACGATGGCTGAGCATCCGATGGTAACCGAGGCAGATGCCAATGCTGCCAAACAGCCAATGGAGCAAAAATACTGTGCCGAGAGCTTGCCAAGAGAAAAACCAAGGGGCTGCTAGAGCCGCAACGTGGAAACCACCGAAGAAGAAAACGTTAGTCCAATTCAGTTTTAAAGATTCGTTAGGTAAACTAGGTGTAATAGATGGAGTGGAGGTCATGTCGAGCCTACATAGTTATTTATATTAGGATGCAAGTAACACTTGCTTTAATATCCTAACCTGTTTTAGAGTAAATGCAAGTGGCACTTGCAAAAAAGTTTTCCCTATGACATCTTCTCGTCTACCTACCCGCCAACGCATTGTCGATAGTGCCCTAGAACTTTTTGCGCGGCATGGAGTCACAGAAACCACAACTCGACAGATTGCCGATCGAGCTGAAATTAATGAGGTGACGCTATTTCGTCATTTTGGCACTAAACATGGTCTATTGCTAGCGGTAATGGAAGATTGTCTGCAAAAATATTTGCAGTTAACCCAGATCGGGGAATCGTTGATGTCTGAAATTTCCAGTGAAGGTGATCTGTCAAGATTCTTGCGTTATTACATTCAGAATTCACTTCAGGCGATCGAAAGTGTACCTGAATTAATGCGATCGCTGGTTGGTGAAGCAGGACAATATCCGCTTGAAAGTCGGCGAGCATTGGCACAGGGCATTGCTCAGATTAACCAGTCGATCGCTGCGGCGTTGCAGGATGTGATTGGGCAAAACCAGATTGAAATGTCGCTACCAGCAATCAAGCTAGCAAAAATTGTCAATACCTGCATTTTGGGTTACGCCATGATCGTGTTAGCCAGTGATGCGCCTTCGGTGTGGACAAGCCATGATGATTTTATCGCCACGCTTATAGAGTTCATTGTGCGAGATCCGAGCCAAGCTCCAGTCAGCGAAACGACTAGGTTAGTTGATATTCCTGCCGATCTGCCCTCTGATCTTGTCCGTCATATTTTGCTCCAAGCAAAGCGGCAGGGTACAAGAGAGTTGGCAATTGCCTATGTGTTGTTTGGTTCTGGGTTGAAGTCAGAGGAGTTGGTGAATTTGCGCCAAGAAGATTATGTCACCGATACCCAAACTAGAGTTTTACGGGTGATTAGTCCACTTGGACAGCGATTTGTGCCGATCAATCAAAAAATTCTGGGGCATCGTTATGGCTCTCCCGATCACAATCCACTCACTACTTATCTCAAAAGCCGCAAAGATCAGCATGATGAGATGTTTCTTGGCACAGGGCAACAGCCGATTACAACCACAGAAATCCAACATCTCTGGGCAGATTGGACACATGAACGTCATCCTCAAGATCGGATGTTTTTGCTCGATCAGGCAAGAGCAACTTGGGCGATCGAAATGTTAATGCGCGGGATGGATGTAGAAAATTTCCGCATTATCAGTGGTTTTAGCCCTGATGAGATTCAGCGATGTCAACGCCGCGTTAGAGAAAAGGTGGCGATCGGTCAAGCGATCTCGCTGGATACATAGGCTTCGACTTCGCTCAGCCGCATCCGATCTGTTTTTAGCGAGACGCTGAGGATTCCCGCTCTGTGGTTAATAGTGAAGCCATGTTTCGAGATGTCTGGATTGCTGCCTTTGCACCACTATACTTGGTTTGTAGTATTTGAGGCTTAGTTATGTACGAATGTATCTCAATCGCTTCTCAAATTTGTCCTTTGGTTCAGATTGATGAGCCTGATGACTATTCCCTAGTGTTTTACTTCGCTAGGGTTGAGGGTGCCGATGAATTCGTTGAGGCTCTTGTTGTCTACTCAGATCGCTTTGTGGTGACTCGGTTTGGATTACAAGTCCTTGTAAATTTACTAGGCTAGGATGACTACAAGCTCACTTCTTGAGGCGACTCAAGGGGTGAGCTTTTTGTTGGGAATCTCTTGATAACGGTGCTCCCATGTATTTCGTTTGAGGTGATGCCTCTATTTCTACCATCTTCATAAAACGCGATCGCCTGGTCTCTGGTCTCGAATTCGAGATGAATACCTTTATTGCTGGGATAGAAGCGGATTGGCTGGTGCATGATTACTGACCGTTGCATTAAAGATAGTTAGATTGTATTGTATCAAACCGTAATTACTCTGTTGAAGCTGAAGTCATCCAAATATTTCAGGACATCGATCGAATAATTCTTGATTTAGTCGTGGTAATTGCGATCTCATCTCCAGATACCATTCGCGCCGTTCGCGGTAATGACGACATAGTAGGCGATGCTCTCTCACCCAGTTGTAGGCATTACGGGCAATTTTCTGACGCAGATCTCGATCGAGAATTAATGCGGTGAGATGGGCAGCAAACTCTGTGGGTGAGCGATAGATTAAGCCTGTCTCGCCCCCAGAGATCGAGTTGGCATAGACTGTGGGGCTAGCTAAGGCAACCACGCCATGTCCCGCATGTTCTAAAAACTTGAGGTCAGATTTCATCCGATTAAACTGCGTATCCATTAATGGCAAAACGCCAATATCGCAAGTATGGAGAATCTCTTGATATTGCTCGTAGGGACACCAAGCTTGAAACTGTTTGCGCGGCGAAATTACGGCATCATAGAACTGTCGATCGTGGATGACTTTGACAATTATCTGTGGATATTTTGCCAATACCTGATTCAGTGCGGGCATAATTGGCTCCCAATCTTTCTGGCGATTCAAGGCCCCAAAGAATAGCGAAATCGAATCATCGTTGTAATCTCGTTGAGGTGGCAACCATGCGAGATGATTCTGAAATACTGTGACGTTAGGATTAAATTGCTTTAAGTGCTGAGCAAGTAGCTCCGTGCTAGTTTGAACACAATGGGAACTGTAAAATAACAAAAACTTGTTATCAGCATTTTCGGGCCAGAAATATGGATCATCATCGTGTTCCGCCACAATTAGATATCCTTTTTGGGCGATCGCTTTTTGCTTTTGGATATCCTGAGGATAGAGCAACAACGCCCGTTGCCAGATAAACACTTTCGCCTCATCAGGAAAAGCGACATTCAGCCGCATTGTTTGATTTACCGTGGCACTGATTGTCCGAGCACCTGCAATGCTTGCCGTAAAACGATCTGGCTCTAATACCCGAATTCGATCGCATCCTGCCGCCGCCGCGATAAAAGTTTGGACTAATAATCTTGGTACAGCGAGCGGTGTTTTAGTGGCTTTGACGATATATCCGATCGATTGACTCGTAAGTTTAAAGTTTTCGGGCGATAATCCCAAATACTGCGCTAGCGGTAATGCTGCTTGGAGAAATCGATCGAACTGCTCTACCTCTTCAGGCGTGGTGTTAGGATAGACAGTTTGAATCTCATAGGCAAAAAAATTCGCCTCAGCAAAAGTCTCCTTAATGCTCTCTATTGTCAGAAATTGTAGTTGTTGTCGATCGCGCAGAAATTCCGCTTCACCTTCCCATTTACCTCGGAATAGATGGCTCAATCTTTGCCAAAATTGCAGGTTTGGGATGTAAGCAATCGCCTGACCATCTGGCTTTAACCAAGGTAAATACTCGCGTAGAGATGTCCCTAGATCGGTAGATAGGTTCAGGACGTTACTGTAAACAAGGCAATCCACCTCACCAAGATGAATTGGCAGGTCTGCGATCTGGGCTGCGACAAAATCTACCCGTGTTGCCGCAGTCGATCGATATTCAGGATTGGACTCTACACCCATGTATTGCCCAAACGGATTGATCCGCTTGTACTGTTCGCCGCTTGCACCTTTACCAATGCCAATTTCGACAATTACTTCGGCATCAGCAGGCAGAAGTTTAAGCAATTCATGATTCACAATATCAGTCACAGGATCTTTTGCTGGCATAGCCCTAGAATGTCATAATTCTCATTATGGAATACTTGTACGTAACTTCAGTAATAATATGACTATGAAGAAAATAGAATATCAAAACTTAAAAATCCCCAAGAAAGTGATCGGCAAAATTCAGTACTAATGCAACCTAAAATCACCTCTATATTTACAGTACAGATGATTTAAGGAGCGGTAAAAATAAGTGAGTGTCACAATGTCCTAGCTGATGCCAGGACTCAAAACAAATTGGTGATTAGATAGTTACAGCGATCAAATTTTTTACTCAATTGCCATAACTGCTGAAGTTCAGCCTCAGATAGAACGATAGTGTATTCAAAGGAGGAGAGTTATCCAGAAAAAGAAATGTGCTGATTTGTAGTTCCCTCATCTTAAAATGCTTTAGAATGTATTTAGTGTTTTCTCTTTATTTAAATGATCGCTAAACACTAGATAGAGATAAATAGATTGCCCAACGAAAAAGGGAAATTCATGTTCATCGTTCTTAAGCCTTCAATGATCGTCATTCTCAGAATTCCTACGATCAACGACTACTCATCAGACTTCATTAAGCTTTTCAAACTACGTGAGCAAGTAGAGAAATGTAAGGGCATCGAAGTGATTTTTGACTTTTCAAAATGTGGTTTTTTGCGTCAAAATGCTGTGGCTTTTATAGGTGGTTTAGCTCGACTCATTAACCATTACGGTGGACAAGCTAAATTTTCTTGGGACACAATGCAGAACAATATCCGAGCAAACCTTGTGCGAAATGGCTTCATGGCGGCTTTTGGTGGTGAAGTGAGTGGATATTTTGGCAATAGCATTCCCTATCGCCAAGATATTTGTGGAGACATTGACGATAGCATCTCTGATGTTATGACTTATTTAGACGATCAATGGTTAGGGCGAAGTTGGGTAAATATCGACCCTTTTACTAAAGATGAAGTTGTTCAAACGGTCTTAGAGCTATATCGCAACGCTTTTGAATATGGTGACTCTCCTGTAGGCATATTTACTTGCGGTCAGCATTATCCTAATATACGCCAGCTTAAGCTGAGCATTGTCGATTTTGGCATAGGTATTCCACACAACATTCGGTTACACCTACAGAAAGAAAGCCTGTTAGCATCAGATGCCCTACAGTGGGCATTTCAGAAAGGGAATACTACACGACAATGTGTACCTGGGGGGAATGGCTTGGATATGGTTACATTGAAGCGTTTTGTAAGTAACAAAAAGGGTAGAATAAATATATATAGCAATGATGGGCAAATTATTATTGCTCCAGCAAAAAACGAAATATATCAAAGTACCCCTATTTTTTTTAAGGGAACTATGATAAACATTTCTATTCAATGTAATTAATTGCACCTTAATTAACATTAAGTAAATTTCAGGTTAATCTCTTGATTAGAGAGGTGGGTATATTATGATTTACATTAGAGTTTACGACCTGTGCCATGAAAACTGCATTGCACAAAAGCACGCTACAGCACTGCACGAAATAATTCATGCCGAACTTCATGCAGGACGCAAAGTTGAGTTAGATTTTGCTGGCACTCGGCGTTTTTTGACTATCTTCTTTAACCTAGCGGTCGGACAGTTATACCGTGACATTCCTGCTGATGTTATAGAGCGATCGCTAAAAGTAACGAATCTTGAAGATCTTGGTCAACGTGTCTATTTAGATGCGATCGATAGTGCCAAGTTGTACTATAACGATTCTGAGTATCGTAAAGCAGTAGATAGCGTGAATGCTGAGGAAGAATTAGCTTGTGCCTAGCGGTGCGTATATCATACAAGCAGATGTTATAGACATCACTTCAGATGCTCCTCAAAATGGGGACATTTTTTTTGTGGATACAAATGTTTGGTACTGGCTGACATACTCGAATGCCAGCTTTACCGCCAAACCATATCAACTAAATGGGTATCCCAACTATATTTCTAGCACATTAGCCAATGGAGCAACGTTATGTTACTCAGACCTTTTGCTGCCTGAACTCGCACATATTATTGAAAACAATGAATGTGGAATTTTTAACCGTCTTAACAGCACAAATTTCAAGAGTAAAGATCTTCGACGAAATCATCCTAGCGAAAGAATAGCGATCGCCTCGAAAGTAAGACTGGCATGGGAACAGATTCAACGAGATGCTCAGCCTCTGGAGTTAGTGCTTGACATATCTATTAGCGATCGAGCGCTCGATCGCTTTGCTACTGAGATGGTGGATGGTTACGATTTGTTCATTCTTGAGATTATGGCAAATGAAGGTATTACAAAAGTCATTACTGATGATAGTGACTATGCAACCGTTGCAGGTATTCAAGTCTTTACTGCAAATCTGAAAGTCCTAGCTGATGCTAGGACTCAAAACAAATTGGTGATTAGATAGTTACTGCGATCGAAATTCTTTCACCCAATTGCCATAATTGCTGAAGTTCAGACTCAGATAGAGCTTTGGTTAGATTATTCGCAAGACTGTCTGGGTGATGATTTGAGTGATTCTCTCCAAGTAAAGCGGTTTGAACACTGACATAGTTGAGATAAAACTCTTGGGCTCGATCGAGATTGAGTGATAGATGTAATCTTTGGGCTAATCCCAATGCGAGGTTGAGTTGCTCAAAGCTTTGGGCAGTGAACTCACCCGCAGATTCACCATGCGCCATCTGCCAGAACTGTTGCAGAATAAATTTCTCCAAGATTTTGGCAGCTTCGGTACGATTGAGATTACAACCAAGATGATCGGCTTCTTGCGCCACGGCATCGAGTTCCGAAATCGGGAGCAGATCGCCAGTTTCTAGTCGTTTCAGCTCGGATAACAACCTTTGATTTAGGGTGATTTCGGCAGCGACTTGGAGTTCTGGTGGTACAGGTAGACCATCGCGGCGAAAAGAAGCCAGAATGCCATAGTTATCTCGATAGACCTGAGCATAAAGCTGATCTAAGCGCGTTAAAGTTTCCCGTGCTAGAAGGTGCAGGATGCGGTGACGTTCTTCGGCAAACAGGTGTTGAAGGCTGAAATAATCTTGGTCGAAAGCCTCGGCCATTCCCAAGATCACCGTCGCTGCACTAGCTTGATGCAGAGCCGTGAACAGATTGGCTTTGATCTCTTCGTAGGCTTTTCTACCGCTAAATTGTTGGATCGAGCAATGGAAATCATAACCACCTAGATGCAGAACGGCAAACACCAGATCGACAGATTCTTGTGTGATCCCTGAACTCAGGCGGATCTGCCCAATTGCTAAAGCCATCGATCCCATGCGTTGGAGTTGATAGTCGTGCTGATCGATCGTGTAGCAATAGAGTTGTTGCGATCGAAGGTAAGTCGTAAACAGTGAGCTAATCGCATAGTGAGCGGCAACCTGCTTCAGCGTAATCCGTGAAGTCAGTACCAACTGACGATAGACCTCAGCTCCGTTAGCAAACTCTGGCACATTACTCGGACATAGGGTCAAACGGTGGATAAACTCAGCTTCGAGCAACACGCCTGTGACATCAGCCGCCAGTTCGATCGCTCGTCCTGCATAGCGCAAAATCTGCACACCTTCAGGTCGTGAGATCTCTTCAAAAAACCAACCACAGCTTGTAAACATCAACAGGGCATGACGTTGCATCTCCAACAAGCGCAGGGCATCAACTCGATCGACCCCATTGTTGTGAGTCACCGCTCTACCGTATTGCTGGAAAAAGGATTCGAGTTGCTCTTGGTTGTTGATTGTGCCATGTCGCAATGAATCGCGCAGAACATGAATATAAGCATCTCTAGCCGCCCAAGGATCGGGGAAATACCTCAACCCCACTTCAGCAAAAATACTAGTGAGTCGATCGCGCAACCAATTCAAGCTATCTCGTAATGGGGCACGCCACTTTTGATGCCAGACTCCACCTTCACCACCACAGCCACAGTCAGATTCCCAGCGCCCCACGCCATGCGCGCAACTCCAAGCAGTCACGGACTTTAGTTGGACTTCCCATGTGGGTGGATGCAAGCTGAGGTAGTGGGCATAGTTCGTCACAATCCAGCCGCGACGGGGAAATTCATCGGTAAAAGCATAAGCTAGGGCTTTTTCGGTGAAGTGTTTGTGATGACCAAATGTTTCACCATCAGTTGCCACCGAGATCAACTGCGAAGCACGATGGTCGCCGCGCACCGCTTGACCTAGCCGCGCCGCAAAACTCTCAGAACTACTCAACAAGTCGCCAAATCCCATATCACGCGAGATCGGCCCATCATAAAAGAAAATATCGATGTAGCGTCGATCGACTGGACTCTCATCTTCTGACAAGTAACAGCGATAAGGACGAGTCGGATCGATTTGATTGCCACTGACTTCAACCCAAGGTAATTCTGAATCCTGACTCTGCAAGATCTCCCGACACCGTTTGGCTTGGGATGGAGCTAGGACGATAAACTTAATCCCCTCATCAACTAAAGTTTCTAGAGTAGGATAATCCACCGCAGTTTCCGCTAGCCACATGCCTTCAGTCTCGCGTCCAAACCGAGCTTTAAAATCTGCCTTACCCCACCGAATCTGGGTGATCTTGTCGCGGTGGTTTGCTAGAGGCAAGATGATGTGGTTGTAGACCTGCGCGATCGCATTGCCATGACCATTGAGTCGATCGCATGAGCGTCGATCGGCTTCGATAATACGTTGATAGGCAGTTCGATCGTATTGCTCCATCCACGACAGCAAGGTCGCACCGATATTGAAGCTAAGGTATTCAAAATTATTCACAATTTTCAACAGCTTGCCATCGTGGGTCATCACCCGCGCAAAGGCGTTGGGACGATAGCATTCATGGTGAATGCGCTGATTCCAGTCGTGAAAAGGTGCTGCGCCCTCTTGTCGTTCGATCGCATTGAGGTAAGGATTTTCGCGGGGCGGCTGATAAAAGTGCCCGTGAATGGCGATATAAACTCCCTGATCAACTGCTGGCGATCCGATCGAAGTGAGAGAAGCGGATGTAGCGATCGTCACGATAATTAGTACCTTCTATCTATTTACATGGTCAAAAAGGTAATTGCTTGGATGTGGATGGTCTTAATGTTGTCGTGCAGATAGCAATTGCCCATCACTAAACTAGCGCGATCCCAAAAAATTCACAGCCATAAACTATTTTTCTTAAGAAATGGTTACAAAGCCAAGCCTCACCGATTAGTATGAAGGCTTAACTAGGCATGAAATTATCGATCGAATCTAAAATTAATCGCCATGATTGCTGTAAAAACACTTTATGAAACTGATTTTAATCTTTGGCTAGAGGAAACAGCCGTTTTACTCAAACAAGGGAAATTAGAGCGACTAGATATTGAAAACTTACTCGAAGAAATTGAAGGGATGAGTCGCAGTGAGAAGGACGCAGTAGAAAGCAATCTAATTCGAGTCTTTCAACATCTGCTTAAGTGGCATTACCAAGCTCTAAAACGTTCTCCAAGTTGGGCTTATACGATCGTTGAACATTCACGCAGACTGAATAAAGCCTTTAAGCATAGCCCTAGTCTGAAGCGTCATTTTGATGCTGTGTTTGACGAATGTTATGCCGATGCCTGTCAAGCCGCCTCTGTGGAAACACAACTTTCTTTAGCAGCTTTTCCTAAATCCTGTCCCTTTTCTGAATCTGACGTATTAGAGATTAGCTCTGATAATTATCTAGTTGATTGATTAGAAATTAAAATCACGTTGGACTATACTTCCAGACTATGCCAATTGCTCTTGCATCCAAGCTCGAAATGCCCGCATCGCCGAACTTCTACCTGAGATTAGACTCATTTCCACAAATTGAGAAATCCTCTCGATCGCACCTAGATCTGCAAATGTGGGACTACTATCTGATGCAACATATTTACCTGCTTGCAATATGTATACTTGCAGCCTGTGTTCGCTATAGCACCACAATTCTGGAACTTCCAACCGCTCATAAGCATTAAGTTGTGTTTTTGAGGTGACATCAATCTCGATCGCTAGATCGGGTGGTGGATCGATCGACAGGTTAAGTCGCCGTTTACCGCGAACTCGTTCCTGATTTTGAATATAAAAACAGTTGTCGGGTTCAATGCCGCTGTTCATATTTTCGTTTCTAAAAGTAGTTGAACCAAAGCATTCGTATTCTCTACCCATCCAATCCAGCAGAGCTTTTACCATGTCACTAATCAGTTCTTTGTCAACTTCATGCTCGGGCTGTGACATTCTTACCTCTAGTGTTCCATTCCAATAAGCAATGCGCGAAGCCCTCTTTTCTCCAAGTTCTTCGAGAATTTGCTCAAAGTCTTACCAGTTAATGTCATGCAAGATCGATCGCTGTCCTGCTAAAACCTCTATTTGCTTGATTTGGAATTGTACTGGCATACTTCGACCTCTCAATGCCAAATCTTAATGTCAAATCTCAGCTTCCATAAATAATGTAGCAGATCGCCCCGATAATATTAGTGCCTTCCATCTATTAACTGGAGTTAGAAAGATAATTTCTCCCGTTAAACTATTTTTCTTCAGAAATAATTACAAACGTTTAGCTATCACAGAAGATCTGTTGTACGGGCGAGTCAAGCCAAGGTAATGCTCACTAAAACAGGATTCTAATGTCCAAAATCTCAGTTGATTTTGCGGGCGAATCTGAGTTTTGCCGATCGAGATCTTGGATTAGCTGACATCTCTCGATCTGTAGCAATAATTGGTTTTTTCGTCAGTACCTTTAACCGCTCATCCTCTCTGAACGTGTGCTTGACTAGACGGTCTTCTAAACTATGAAAGCTAATCGCCCCAACGATGCCATCTGCTTTTAACCAAGTTGGCGATCGACTTAGGAATTTTTTGAGTGATTCTAGTTCTTGGTTTACCACAATCCGTAAGGATTGAAACACGCGGGTGGCGGGGTGGATTCTGCCATAACGATAGCTTTTTGGGACGCAATGGGAGATCGCTTCGGCTAGTTGCGTGGTTGTTTGGAACGGTCTTTGCTCCACAATTGTACGGGCAATGCGGCGGGATAATCGCTCTTCACCAAATTCATAAAAGATGTTAGCGAGTTCGGTTTCGCCAGAATAATTGATTAAATCGGCGGCGGTGAGGCTCTGACTGCAATCCATCCGCATATCAAGTGCGCCTGCTTCTCTAAAACTAAAGCCTCGATCGAAATTATCTAACTGCGCCGAACTCACACCTAAATCGGCAATGATGCCATCGAAGAGTAATCCCTGCGGGGGGATGTAGTCGCTGAAGTTACCATGCCAAAATTGAACTTGACTGGGATATGCTTGCAACTTTGACTGAGCGGCGGCGATCGCATTTAGATCTCGATCGATCGCCACTAACTGGACATTCTCAGCAGCCTCTAAGATCAGCAAACTATGACCACCACCACCAACGGTGCAGTCGAGATAACAACCACCTGCTCTAATCTCCAATCCTGCAATCAGAGCTTCTGCTAAAACGGGAATATGATAAAAACTCAAGCTGATCAATCAAAATAAATGTGACATTCTATTCTATCGCCACAATCGAACTACATGAAATTAAGGTTTGATCAGATATTCCTCAGAAGCCAGATATTTGGCAATATCTCTAGCTCGTTTAAGTGGGGGATAGATCGTCATTGTAATTACGAGTAGCCCTGTTGCTAATACAGAGGAAGTGATAAACATATTATTCAAGCCCACCTTGATCCAGATCCCGACACTGCTACCAAATAAAATTGTCAAGATTGATAATGCGACGGCGAAAGTGCGCGAAAATCTCCGCTTAACTGACTCCCAAACAATATTCCAAGCTCCTGCCCCCGCCAATAAAATAGCTCCAGCAATCGCCCACCCAAATGCCCAACTCGATTGAGCTTGATAAAGTGACATCGCCAATGCCAGCGACAAAATCAAAACCAGAGCAAACATCAGAGCTAATGCCAAAGCCCCAGTTTCGGTCATAGCTACTCCAAACGTCGTAATTGCGGCTAAAAACAAGATCCAGCCTAAAGCGATCGCACCCGTAAAATTACTGGAGGAAACCAGCATATTCGTTAAGGTCAGGGAAGTTGCCAGTAGCAACGCGATCGAAAAGTATGGTAACTGTGGCGTTGAGCTAGAAAAGATCGCCGTCTGCACTTTGACCGTCAGCGTATGAGTTTTGGCGGCAGAATTGGAACGGAGAATAATTTTGCGTTCATAAGTCCGATCTGCCATCAGTCGGCTCGCGTCTACGATCACCTGACATTCGATCACGTTGCTGGTAAATTTGTCGGGCGAAAACGAAATCCAAGCATGAGCATATGGCGTTTGAGCTGGATCGCTGGGGTGGGGTGCAACTTCCCAACTGCCTTCGAGTATTGTGCCAGGCTCGGCGTTACTGACTGAGATACTCTTGGTCAAAGTCTCTCCCAGTTTGGCATCGCTAAATTCCAAAATGGTGTCGCTGAATTTTACTTGGGGAGAGTCGCTCATAGCTTCGATCGAGTTAAGATTATCATTCTAAACAACTTTGATTGAATTAACTGACCGTAAAAAGTTGCTCGATCGCCAACAATAACCGATCTTGGCTCCAGTTTTGACTGAGATGGGCAGAGATCGCCGCTCCACCTGCACCTACACCCTCTTTGACAAAGCCTTGCTCGTAGGCGCGTAATGATTCGTATTGTGAATTAGCAAAACTCAGTTGCGTTGCCAGCAATGGAACATCGCCAATTTCCTCCGCCAAACCGACTGTATCACCTGTGGGATCTTCTGCCACCCAGCGTGTCGTCCCTACCACGATTCGATCGGGCTGCCATTCCATCCGATCCCGAATCGCGATCGATCGCGCTAAAGCATACACTGCCAGCATTTGCGTCCCACCCGCCAGTAATACACCTGTAGTGCGACTTGCTTCGATCGACATTGCCGCCACCACAATTTGCATCGGATCGCCCACCGCCGCCACGATCGCAAATGGGTCATGCGGGTTATGAACCTTCAGCCCCTGTTGGACTAATTCCCACTTTTGGGCATGGTTGCAAGTTGGATGCGAACTATTTACCCGATCCTTTGCGGCGATCCCCAGAGCGGTCAAAACTGCTAGAGCTGTAGTTGTGCCACCGACCACACATTCGCTCAAGATCACATATGCTCCCGATTGCGCCAATTTTTTACCCCAGATTAGCCCCTGCTGCCAAAGATGTTGCACCACATCCAACGATAGGGCCTCACCCGTACTTAAACAGGCGGCAGGCATTCCACCTAAATCGATATGCGACACTGTTGGAGGTACAGGCAAGCCAGCATTAAAAATGTAAAGCGGTAGATTTAAACTCGCTACTACTGCCCGCGAAATCAAAACAGGTGAGGCTCCTGCAATCAAAGGTGGAAGTGGGAACTGGGTAGCTTGACCAGTTGCGAGAAATTCGGCATCAGAGATCGAGGTATATTGGCGCGATTCAGGTGTTGCTCCAGCCGCCGAGATCCCTGGAATCAATCCCGTTGCCGTAAATCCCAACACACAGGCAAATACAGGCTGTTTGCCGCGATACTGCTCTAGCCATTTTTGCGCCAGAGACGTTTGGGTGTATACCTTAATCATCAAAAATGCCACACTCAGTTGAAAGATGGACGGCTCTTTAGGGCTAATAGAGCTGGCTTTGAGTTTATCTTAAATTTTTATTTACTTGATTACTAAGTGCGTAGAGCTAAAATGTACTTCAATCCCCACATTTGAATCTCAATATGTCAGCACACGCTCTTAATTTGCCTAACCAGTTGCAGCAGGAAGTCGAGCAATTAGCCATGAGCCAAGGAATTTCGCTTGACCAGTTCATCTTGTGGGCAGTAACAGAGAAAGTATCTACCCTTAAAGCTTCTTTCCAACAAATTGCCTATAGGCAAGGGGCAAGCGATCGAGCCGTACCAATTATTAGAGGTACAGGTATTCGAGTTCAGACTGTGGCGATCGCTGCTCAAAATTGGGGCATGAGTCCAAGCCAAATTGCCGATGAATATGACTTGACTGAAGCGCAGGTAAATGAAGCTATTGTTTTTTATGCAGCTAATCAGGAGCAGATCGATCGATCGATATCGGCTGAGCAATCCTTAGAGGTTGCGAATGGCTAAGCTTAAGCTCCATCGGCAGAAGCGAGGATTGGAGAGGGCAGGTACGGTGGCTCAATCAGTGGCGAAGGTAGTAATTTTGATATCCGCAAGAGCATACTTTATCTCAGAGAAACTTTAGGAATATGACTTCTAACTTTTCATCGCAACTTCAAACATTTTTCACAGCTCCAATTCGATGGGTTGCTAACACACCCGTTAGAGCCGTAGAAGAAGCATACAAAGCGGCGATCGAGATCAAAAAAATGGAAGATGAATATTTCGGTGGCAAAGAGATCTCCGATCTTACTGGCTATAGCGAAAATACTTACAGCTTATTCCTCACCCAATTACGCAAATGTTTATTCACGATCGATCTGAGATTAGCTGAATATAAAGTTAGTTCTAGTCTCCCATATCTATTATCCAATCCGATCGACCAGCCATTAAAACCTCTTAGCAACGACGATCTCAGTCGCGACTTCAGAACTAATAAGCCATCCGTCTTACAGCAACTAGCTTTGATCGATTTTATCCTCGCCAGATATCGGCTCCAACCACAGCAAATCCCAAATCAAGATCGGTCTAATTCCCAAGCTGAACTTGTGAAGTTATTAGATGTCGATACGCTCGATCGTCAAGATGAGTCAGACAATCATCATAAATTCACTTTGTTTGGTGGCGATCGAAAGATTGACGTAGATACATCCCAAGTTGTCCCGATCGAAAAAAGTATTCTACCTGGGTCATTTGTCCGAGCAGTCGATCGGATTCGGCGCAATCTTACTTCTTCTTATAATTCTTACGAGCAAGATGTCGTCGGGGAATTACGTCAGTCGCGCAAACGCACAAACATTGCGATTAGATATATTTTAGTTTTAGTTGCTCTGACTGTTTTATCACAGCAAGTATCGAAAATCGCGATTTACAGTCCTCTAGTCGATCGATGGAATGTGGGCAGAAAGATCGATGCCCAGTTTAACCCAGAATTTGAAGATGAAGCTTTAGAAAAATTTAGGATCGCCAAAGAAAAAATCGAATTTGAGCGGTTGGTTGGGATAACCCAGATGTCGCCCCAAGAATCTGAAGCTTCACTTAAAGAGGAAGCAATTAATATTACGGAATATTACAAAGGATCGAGTCTAGAGGGGGTTAAGAATCTTTTCGCTGACATCACGGCGGTATTTGTATTTTATTTCATACTTGTAATGGGACGGAAGCAGGTACAACTGGTCAAAGAGTTTATCGATGAAACGGTGTATAGCCTGAATGACAACGCTAAGGCTTTCATCTTGATCGCTACTACCGATATTTTTGTGGGATATCACTCTAGCGATGGTTGGGATGCCCTGTTAAGTTCCATCCTTAGGCATTTTGGCTTACCCGACAATCGAGTTTTAATTCTGACCTTTATCGCCACCGTACCAGTATTTCTCGATGCTCTATTTAAGTTTTGGGTGTTCCAATATCTCAGACGCTCTTCTCCCGCAACTGCCACGATCTATAAAGACATGAACGAATAGACCTCACCCAGACCTTTGGGATTTTTGTTGACGGCATCGATCGCTACAATATTTCACCTCATCCCAGCAATCAGCCCACTTTTTGCGCCAAGAAAAAGGTCGCCCACAAACCACACAATCCTTGCTTGGCAAATTTGACTTATTACCCCTGTGATTACCCATAAATGCCCAGATCTAGTTAGCCGTGAATATTCTATCGGTTGCTCGATCGCGATAGTTTTCGATCGAGTCAACAAAATCATGTAAACTTTGTCACAGAGCATAAAAACAGATTTAAGTAGAACACTAGTCATTATGAAAGCTGGTCAAAAAGTCCGCATACTGCGCTTCAAAGAGAGCGTTAGCGCAAACATCAAAAGTAGAGTTGGTGAAGTTGGCGTTGTCAAGGAACCAAAAATCCTCGATGGCGCAAAAATGGGTTACATCGTCAGCTTCAACGATAACTTGACCACTTGGTTTTTTCCTGATGAACTCGAAGCAATTGGCTAATGGCTGACCTTAACCGTCAAGATATTATTAGAGGCATGATGGCTGAAGTGGACGGACTTAGCCATCGTATGGCATCTGCAAGCCTAGAAGCATTTATCACCTACGTCACCCAATCTTTAGCTAGTCATCAGTCAGTGGTAATTAGCGAATTTGGGCGATTTGGGGTGCGTCGTCGTCGCTTGCGTCAAGGTATTCATCCCCAAACGCATCAGTCAATCCAAATTCCCTCTGCCACTGTGCCATACTTTTCACCTAGCCCCAAGCTCAAAGAACAGGTAAATCAAGCGAGCGATCAAACAGGCAATCAACTATGAGCCAAATTCTGACATTTCTCGGTAAAGGTGGTGTAGGGAAAACAACGGTGGCGATCGCAGTTGCCAGATCCCTTGCCAGTCAAAACAAGCAGGTATTACTGGTGGGGCAGCAGGCTGGACCATGTTTTAACCAGATGTTGTCGGCAGAACTCAACACCGAGCCACAGTCGATCGCGCCCAACCTTTCGGCTGCACATTTGCTCTCTACCACTTTGCTGGAGAATTATTGGGATCGGATGAAAAATCTGGAAAACCAGTATCTCCGTTCCCCATTTTTTAAAGAAGTTTATGGTCAAGAACTCGGCATCTTACCAGGGATGGATACGGCTCTGGGGTTGAGTTGGCTGCGCGAACGTGATGCTGAAGGCAAGTATGACGTAATTATCTACGACGGCATTGGCGACTTAATTAGTTTGCGGATGTTCGGGATGCCTGAGATTTTGAGCTGGTATCTGCGCCGATTTCGCCAAGCTCTTAGTAGTTCCGCTTTGGGGCAAACGCTTTCGCCTTTCCTCGAACCGATGATTCGCAGTGTCTTGCAGGTGTCTTCTAGCGACGATCTCACCCAACAGGCAGGACAGGTAACGAATGTGCTGACCCGTGGTCAACAAGCCGTGAATAGTCCCGATCGAGTCGCAGCTTATCTGGTCACGACTACCGATCGATATTCGATCGACACAGCTAAATATCTGTGGGGTAGCACACAGCAGATCGGGTTGAGTGTTGCTGGTGTACTGACACGATCCGAGATCGATCCCGATGAATTTGCCCCTTTAGCCCAACAGGTGATTCCCGATCGTGTCACCGAACTTTCGATCGACGATCGCCTATCACCTAGTCGATCGATCAGACCTGTGACAATTGAAATCTCGACCCAACAAGTCCAACTATTTCTACCCACTTTTGATAAACGCCAAGTTAAGCTGATCCAATCGGGGCCCGAAGTCACAATCGAAGCAGGCGACCAAAGGCGCAATCTCTTTCTCCCGCCAGAATTAGCAGGTAAACCCGCCACAGGCGCAAAGTTTCAAGATGGCTATCTGATCATCTCTTTCGCTTGAAGATCTTTAGTGTCTACTATGGGTGAGCAATGGGAGAAGTCACAACGCCTAGGGTGGATTTGTTAATATTGAGAGTCTCACCTGGTTGTGGTTCTAATAGTTCAGTTGGCTCGCCTGAATTTAGTAACAACTCGCGGAACTCTGCCACACTCCCATAGGATTTAGTCAGCATTGGTAGTAAGCCTGTAACGGTCACCTCACCAATTGTCGTCGGCACAAAAACACGAGGATGTAGGGTTTTGACTAGCTGAAGTGCTTGCTGTGGACCTTGGACAACTTCGCCCAACAGGGGAAACACTTGGGCAATTACAGGTGCAATCGCGACATCAACTGTAGGAATGCGTTGCTCCATTTGGACTTCCGCCCGAAATAGATGCGGTTCATAATATGCTGTTTCACCGATCGATTCACCCATTGAGATGTCTTTGAGATGATAGCCATTCTCCACCGTCTGCGCTCCCACAATTGCTCCAGGAATAGCGGTAATTTGGAGTCGATCGACAAAAATATACTTCTCCCAGTTGGTGATTGCCGTAACCTGCGAGTAGCCCAGTTGCTTAACTACTTTCGCGGCATCGGGTGAAGCTACTACTGGAATCGATCGATCGAGTTTGGCTAAAGTCGGTCTGTGGCAATGATCGTCCAATCCCTGCGAAATCAGGATCAAGTCGATCTTGGGCAAGGTATCGGGGGTGAAAGCGGGAGGATGGACATGATAGGCTTCGTATAGCCAAGGCTTGCCATAAAATACCAGTGGATCGAGCAGCCAGGGGTCAATCAGCACCGTCTGTCCCGCGATCTGCATAATCCAACTATTCATATCAATCCGAGTTAGCTGCATATATTTCTGATGGATGATCTTAAACTTTCTTTACAATCTATTTACTCACATCATAGCAACGATCTCTGAATCGAAAAAGCTACAATCACCTCATGACAATTTAAGATGTTTGTTCTTATTACAATAATTTGGAAGTTCGGACACTTTCTTAAACAAGCGTTGAAACCCATTGATTTGTCATTGGTTAGGCTGCTGCTGAAGAGTGCTGAGACTCTCATTCTACTGTTGCCTGTCGGGATTATCGCCGACTAATTTTGTCCGAATCATTGCCATGAGTTACCCTTAATAAAGTAGCCACCCCAATCTTAGCGAAAGTATTCATGGATATTGTTGAAAGTTTAAAAATGGCGGGTAAAACCATCACAGCTAACAAGTTACGCAGTGGCTTGACCATGCTGGGCATCATCATTGGGAATGCCTCGGTGATTGCCATGGTAGGAGTGGGGCAGGGGGCAAAGATCTATGCTGAAAGCCAATTTCAGTCATTGGGTACAAATGTCCTATTTATTTTGCCAGGCACAGATAATGCTCGTCGCAATACGATCGCGCCGCCTAACCGCTTAATTTTGGCTGATGCAGAAGCAATTGCCACCCAAGTGCCTTCCGTTGATAAAGTTGCACCTCAACTTAATGGCTCAGAGCTAGCGACCTACCGTAATAATGCCAAACGTGCTTCTTTAATTGGGACAACGCCAGAATATAGCCCTGTGAGAAATGCTGATGTCAAACAAGGTCGGTTTATCACAGCCGATGATGTTAAACGTAATGCCAGAGTTGTGACGTTGGGAAGTTCGATCTCCAAAGATTTATTTGGGAATGGTGAAGCGATCGGACAGCAGATCAGGATTAGAAACATCAGCTTTGAAGTGATCGGGATCATGGATGAAAAGGGCGCATTTCTCGGTGCAAACCAAGATGACACCGTATTTATGCCATTCTCGACTATGACCAGCCGCATTATCGGACGGACTTCTCCCTATGGAGTTGCTGTGCAGGTGATTACGCTCTCCGCTAAGGATAACACCAACGTTGAAACGGCAAAATTTCAAATCACCAATTTATTGCGGCTGCGACACAGAAATACCAGCAGTGCCTCTGATGAAGTGACATTCACGGTTCGCACGCAAAAAGATGCACTCGAAATCGTTGGTAATATTACGAATGCGCTTACCCTTCTGCTGGCGGCAATCGCGGCAATCTCGCTGGTGGTGGGAGGTATTGGTATTATGAATATTATGCTGGTATCAGTTACAGAAAGAACATCTGAGATTGGCTTGCGTAAAGCAGTCGGTGCTTCCCAGTCTGATATCCTCACTCAGTTTTTGATCGAAGCTGTGATTCTATCGGTCGCGGGTGGATTGATTGGGACTGGGGTCGGCGTGTCAGGCATTTTGATCGTGGGAACTTTTACTCCGCTCAAGGCAGGCGTATCAATGGGAGCAATTACCCTAGCGGTGGGAGTTTCTGGGGCGATTGGGCTATTCTTTGGTGTTGTACCTGCCAAGCAAGCCGCAAAGCTCGATCCGATTGTGGCATTAAGGAGTGCCTAGCTGAAGTGCCCCAAAGTTCTTAGCCAAAGACTTTTTCCCATTAGTAATCCGATCTACTCATATGCTTACCGATTCCCAACCTTCGATCGATATCCCAGTACCGCAAAAAACAATTATCAAGTTAGAGCATATCTACAAGATCTATGGTGCAGGCGATGCTGAGGTTATCGCTTTGGATAATGTCAATCTTGAAATTAATCAGGGTGAATATTGCGCCATTATGGGAGCTTCTGGTTCGGGTAAGTCAACGGTAATGAATATGATTGGCTGCCTAGATCGTCCATCTTCGGGGCAATACTATCTCGATGGTGAGGATGTCGCAAATCTATCGGAAGCGGCGTTAGCTAAAACCCGTAATCTCAAGATTGGCTTTGTGTTTCAGCAGTATCATTTATTATCTCAACTCAGTGCGATCGAAAATGTCATGCTGCCGATGGTTTATGCGGGTATAAAGGGAAATGAACGGGTCGATCGAGCGGCGGATGCGCTTAAACGGGTAGGGATGGGACATCGCCTCAAGAATAAACCAAATGAGATGTCTGGTGGTCAGCAACAACGGGTGGCGATTGCACGGGCGATCGTCAATCAACCTGTACTTTTACTGGCGGATGAACCGACTGGGGCACTGGACTCACACACTACGAGGGAGGTGATCGATTTATTTACGGAATTGAATCAAGGTGGAATCACAGTCGTAATTGTGACCCATGAATTAGATGTCGGTCGCGCCACTCGTCGGATTGTTTGGTTCCGCGATGGACAAGTGATCCATAACAACCTGTCACCCCAAGATTTGAGTCTTGTCGCCGCTTCTTAACATAGCCCTCGAAGTACTATCGCTCGACTTTGTAGCCGAGATCGGTTAGTTGCCACTGCGACGATCTCCATTTGGGTTGGACTTTGACAAATAGCTCTAGATGCACGTTACCCATAATCAATTTCTGCATTTGTTCTCTAGCTTTAGTGCCAATCTCTTTGAGCATCGCGCCTTTTTTGCCAATCACAATCCCTTTTTGGGAATCTCGTTCGACGTGAATAGTTGCCATTACCTTGGTGATTTTGGCTTGCTCATCAACTCGATCGATACTAATCGCCACCGAATGTGGTACTTCTTCACGGGTAAGTAAAAGGATTTGCTCTCGAATTAATTCCCCCATAATAAAACGCTCAGGCTGATCGGTGACAAGATCGGGGGGATAGTAGCAGGGCCCATGTGGAAGTCGATCGCAGCACATCTGTTGCAACTGTTCCAATCCCTCGCCTGTCAGTGCCGAAATATCGATCAAATCCCAACCTGATGTTTTGGCGAAGTCGGCATAGCCCTCATGAATCCCAGGCGTATCACCAATCGCATCAATTTTATTCAATCCCACGATCGCAGGAATTTTGGATTGCTGAATAACTTCCGCGACGTATCGATCGCCATTACCCAAACTTGAAGTGGCATCGACCAACCAAACCACTAAATCGACCGAGGAAATTGCTCCAATCGCATTTTTTACCAATACTTCGCCTAACAAATGGTGGGGTTTATGGATACCAGGTGTATCGACTAGAACAATTTGGGCTTGCGCTAAATTTAAAATGCCCCGTAATCGATTCCGCGTAGTTTGAGCTGTAGGAGAGGTAATCGCGATCTTTTGCCCGATCAGAGCATTGAGCAAAGTGGACTTACCCACATTCGGTCGCCCTACCAAAGCGACAAACCCAGACTTAAATTCAGAACCGACAGATGGAATTAACATAACTCTTTTGTAAGTGAGGCTCCTTAACTTTAGCTTGTCGGGTTTATGTTATGGTGTTTTACCTAGCTAAGCTTAAAACAATAAATATGAGTCTAGATTACGATTGAGTCTTAATCTTGTTTTACGCCCATGATTTTTAAATTCTCACGCAACCTGTGGGAACGGGTGATGCGCCCCCACCAACCCAAAATTATCACTCACAAAAAAGCGCTCGAAATGCGATCGCCAGCTTTAACATAACGCGAACTTATTTAACCCAGAACTGTGACAAAGTCACAGCAATCTCTGCCAATTTCTATAAATTCACTGACATTAATCGTGGTGCCTGCGGTTGGGGTATGTGGTTCTATTTTAATGGGCTTAGTCTTACTGATTGTGAGTTTGGTTATTACTGGTGTGTCGATCGCGGCGGTGGGAACACTACCAGAGAATAGTTCAGGCTTGCAACGAAATAGATATCGCTACTCCCACTAGGTAAAAAGTACGCATTAATTAGCCTTGTTGAGAATTTAACCAACGTTCAAACAAAGAGTTAAGTCTGCCTTGAGAGCGAAATTCTTGGATAACACCATTGACGGTCTTTAACAATTCCCGATCACCTTTTTTGACGGCAACACCAATAAATTCAGGCTGAATCAGTTCACCAGCAAACTTTAAGTCGGAAGCCCGTTTTAAAATCACCCCAGAATTGATCGAACCATTAACCACGACATCAACATCACCATCCCGCAAAGAGCTTAGCATTTCACGCTCACCAGCATATTGTTTGATGGTAATTTTTGCCCCATTTGTTTTAAGATTTTGCACATACTTGTCACTGGTTGTGCCTTTTGTTGTTCCTACTGACCGACCCATTAAATCTTTCGTACTAGTTACTGATTTATTACAACGATTTACAACTAGAGATAAGCCTGCCTTAAAGTAGCCTTCCGAGAAATCAAGTGTTTTTTGACGTTCTGGAGTAATGGTGATGGAAGACAAGGTTAAATCGAATTTTCCTGATGCTTGTGAGGGCAATAATTCTTCAAATACTGTGTTTTTCCATTCAATTGGTACGCCAATCTTAGCCGCGATCGCCTGAGCAATATCAACATCAAACCCTACCCATTTACCAGTACTGGGATCGGTAAAAACTGCTGGTTCATAGGGACCAGAAATACCAACTACCAGCTTACCAACTTTGCGAATTTCTTGAGCGCGGGGTGATTGATCAAGTTGAGTCTGTGCGTCAGCTTGACTGAAGTTAAAAGCAGTGGTGCTAGCAACTACAGTTAAAAAAATTGCGACAAAAGCTAGATTGAAATTCTTATTGAAATATGAGACAGTCAGAAAATAATCGATCCTTTATTTACCTTAGAAATCACTGGGATCGCCCACTCCTATAGCAGCAATTTTCTTAAGTAATGGGATCATTTACTTTTTGGTAAACTCTTATGTAATACAGTTTGAAGTTAAAAGCAAATACCAAACCTTATCAATTTTGAATTTTAGGGACAAAAAATTTTTCTAAGGTACGCGATGTACAACTAAGATTTAGCTCAGAAAACATCCCACCAGAGATTACGATTTATCCGACTAATGCTTAAGAGGCTGCAAGCCTCTTCTTAAGATGTCAAATGGGTTCTATAATCCTTTTGGCTTGACTCTTACTTACTAGATTTCGATGCCGCCTTTGCTTCGATCGATTCTAACCGACTCTTTAACTCCTGATTCTCTTTTTTAAGTTGATCGAATTCTTCGCGCAGTTGTTTGAAGCCTTCATCTTTGCCGATTGCTTTTTGGACTCGTTGGATTGCTTCTTCTGCCATGCGTTTGATTCTGCCATCGGTTTCTTGGTTTGCAAAAGACTGCAAAATCCCAATTGCGGCGGGACTATCGACTTGTCCTAACGCAATCACCACAGACATTTGCGTGCGGAATAGAGGTTCTCTGGCGATCGACTGTAAGCGATTGAGAATCTGTGCGGTTTTGGATTTGGATTGAGATTTACCCATTGCCCCAAGCGATCGAATTGCGCTCAGACGCAGATAGTACGGCACATCAGGCGCAGTATATTTCAGGACGATCTCTAACGCCTCATCCGCATCTTTGAGTTTGGATAAACCCGAAATCGCCCCAGAGCGGACTGTTTCATTCCAACCAGCTCTCTCTTTGAGTACGGTATTTAAAAGTTTGATTACCTTACTTGGTTCTCGATCGTGACTGAGCGCGGCGGCTAGATCGCCCGTACAGTCTGCGGCGGTGGCTTCGACATAGTAGCTCGGATCGCCTTTTTTGACGAAGGGTTTAATCAAATCCAAGCTGGCTTGAGTTTTAGTCTTAGCGAGATTGGTAATTACAGTACGGCGAACTCTGGCATCGGTATCTGCTAAGCCTTGGGCTAAAGCTGTAAATGCTTGGTCTAGTTTGATTTCAGCCAAGGCATGTGCGACTTCCACCCGCACTCCCCAAAAAGTCTCTTCCAATAAGGATTTCTCCAAAGCTCTCACGGCTTCGAGTCCACCTTTTTTGGCAATCGCTTCAGCACACTGGATCTTTGCCAATGGGTCGGGATTGAACTGCAAGCCAGCTTTGAGTTCGGCTAAGCCATATTCAAGTGTGACTTGTTTGAGATAGTTATTGCCATGATCGAAACTGATGAAGCTGGGCTTACTTTCTAATGGGAAATAGAATGCTTGCTCTTTCTCAAATACTCTGACGGTGAAGGTTTTGAGTGATAGTACTGGTAATTCATCTGGATTTTCAGCTAACTTCTCGGCTGATTTCGGCTCGACAAACCCAAAGGCAATCGGCAGCTTTAGATCGAAGAGATCGTCTTGAGTCTGTGTGACCGTGACTTTTGCGAGGTTATTGTCGTTATCCCAACTATAGCCAAGCTTATATTCAGGATGTCCACCGCGAAACACATATTGATCGAACAGGAAAAGCACATTCTTACCTGATGCTTTTTCGATCGATCTGATCAGATCGATCGTCTCAACAGTTTTGTGCGCGTTGTCGTTAACAAAAGTATGGATCGATTTCCAGAACAGCTCTTCACCTAGCTCAGTTCGCAGCATGTGATAGACGCAGCCGCCCTTTTCATAGATGTGTCGATCGTATAGTTCGATCGCCTCGCGGTAAACGTGTGTCACCATCGGACGACGGTAGCGACCAGAATCTTCACTAAAGTAGCCGCGTGCTTCACCCAAGCGATAATAAGCGGCATCTTCTGCCCCGTATTCATGATCTGTCCACAGGACTTCGGCATAAGTGGCAGCACCCTCTTTCACCCAAGCGTGAGACCAGTGCTTGATCACAACCAGATCGCCAAACCATTGATGGGCGAGTTCATGCGCTACTAGGCTTTCGGAACCGCGATTGTCGATCGACGCACGGGCATCCAATATACAAGCATCAGTAAGAACTGTAGTGGAGGTATTTTCCATCCCACCAAAGGTAAAGTCGGCAGCGCAAACTTGGGCATATTTGGGATAGGGATAGTCATAGCCATATTTTTGACTAAAGAACTCGATCATGCGCGGCGTTTTGCCCATGGTCAAGATCACATCCTCGGCGGTGCGATTCTTATCCACGTAATAATTAACAGGAATCCCGCGCCATTCATCTTTAACTTCGAGATAGTCACCCACGGTCAATGTCATCAAATAAGAAGGATGAATCTGTTTCTGCGACCAGTGATAGATTTTATCTTTGCCTTTCTCTTTGACTTCGACTAATTCACCATTGGAAATCGCGATCATATTACCTGGGACGCGCACTCGGATTTCTGATGTCGCCAATTGTCCAGGATAGTCAAAACATGGGAACCAATAGCGCGAATCTTCATCTTCGCCTTGAGTCCATACCTGTGTGGGTTTATCAGGATAATGCTCGGTGGGAAGGATAAAGTAAATCCCTTTTTGTGGTTGAACAACGACATATTCGATCGAGAGCGTAAATACTTCACCTGCAACTGTTGGCTGCTTGAGGCGCACTTTCAGAAACTCACCGTCATAGTCAAAGTGTTGGGTCGTTTTCAGGATTTTGACTGACTCGATCTGCATATTTACGGCATCAAGCGTCAGGTCAACTATGCCGCTACGCACAGGGTTAATTCGGATCTGGCAGATTCCTTCTAGGGTTTGGTTGGGAATGTCTAGCTCTAAATCCAGTTTAATGTGCTCTACCTGTCCTGGTCGATCGGGGTTGTAATGGGGTTTGGCTCCTGGTAATTGAAAAGATTTGTACTTTTTGCTACCATTTTTTTCGTTATCCCAGTGAACCATAATTGTTTTGCGTGATTTCAGGAAAATTTACGTTGACTCTTGCCTATTGTACGACAAGGCTACTTAGTTTGCGCTAGGATTTACCCCAGAGACATTGCCTGAGTCACACGGTAGATGCTGGGCAGGATCTAGGTTAATATGGATCTGAGCCGACCGATACATCTTTAATTTTCGCAAATAAAATGGTTATTTCCGTTGAACATCAAAATGGAATCAAACAAATAGAATTTGAGAAGCAATTTTCAAACTTAGTCAAGCAATGGAAAGATGAAACTGCTGGTCATTCTTCTGTCTCCAAGAAACTACTAAATTTTTCTCACCTAAGAATTATCTCAATGGGAGAAGCTGTGGTTCCATTAATATTACATGAGCTTAAACAAAGCCCCGATCATTGGTTTGTAGCCCTCAAAGCCATTACGAATGCCGATCCTGTTAGTCCTAATGCTAGCTTTGACCAAGCAGTGCAAGAGTGGCTAAAGTGGGGTTATGAAAAGAGAGATATCTTTTAAAAATACATGAAAACATTTTTGGTCACAGGTGGGGCGGGATTTATTGGGGCTAACTTTATCCTGCGTGCCAGACGCAACAAGTGGGCAAACATAATTAATCTCGACAAGCTAACTTATGCAGGTAACTTGCAAACACTAGCAGAATTGCAATTCGATCGAGACTACAAGTTTTTTCAAGCTGATATCGGTAATCTGGAATTTGTAAAATTTTTGTTAACAGAATATCAACCCGACGCGGTCGTAAATTTTGCCGCCGAGAGTCATGTCGATCGATCGATCGTCAAACCTGATGACTTTATTCAAACCAATGTCGTTGGCACATTTCAGTTATTAGAGGCGACGAAATCTTATTGGCAGAACTTACCGCCGCAACAGCAAGATCACTTTCGGTTTTTGCATGTATCAACTGATGAGGTTTATGGCACGCTCAGCTTTACCGCACCCGCTTTTACAGAACAGACACCCTATACGCCAAATAGTCCCTATGCTGCTTCTAAGGCTTCATCCGATCATCTAGTCAGAGCTTATCACCACACTTATAAGTTACCGACTTTAACGACAAATTGCTCGAATAACTATGGCTCTTACCAATTTCCTGAAAAATTAATTCCCTTAACAATTCTCAACGCCCTAGAAGGCAAGCAATTACCAGTTTACGGTAGCGGTCAAAATGTCAGAGATTGGCTATATGTTGAAGATCACTGTGATGCGATTAACTTAGTCTTAGCCGAAGGGCAAGTTGGTGAAACCTACAACATCGGCGGCGAAAGTGAAAAAAATAACCTAGAAGTGGTCGAAAAAATCTGTGCGATTCTCGATCGACTTGCACCACAGCCAAACTTCAAGCACTCTAGTTTAATTACCTTTGTCAAAGATCGCCCTGGGCATGACCTCCGCTATGCGATCGACTGCAATAAAATCAAGCGAGAATTAGGTTGGCAACCCCAAGAAAGTTTTGATAGTGGGCTAATGAAAACAATTAATTGGTATATGAGTAATACCGCTTGGGTCGATCGAGTCAAATCTGGGGCTTATCAGGATTGGATCACCCAAAACTATGCCTCTAGAATTACAAGTTAAAGCTTAGTAAAAACAGGCGCAGCTTAAATACTCTTAACCTGTTTAAGTACCTTTTCTTCCAGATCGCGCTATAATTTTGAATCTATATCTAACGAGCCTAGGGTTCATGTGTTAAGTCTGCGTGAATACCAAGACTAGTTCAGACGTGAGATGTATACCGCGCTGCTATCACAGATGCTACTACATTTCTAGGAGGAGTAAAAACTTAAGGAGATAACCCGCTAGGAAAACTTCAGTATGGTCAATCAGACGAAAACCTCTACTAAATCAACCAAATCTTCTAATAAAGTTGGCAATTATGTTGCCAATGGTGGCATTGCTGCCAATGCTTCCACGAGTAATGTTGGCTTTACTCATGCCGACTTTGCCGCCTTGCTGGACAAATACGACTACCACTTCAGTCCTGGCGACATCGTGGCAGGAACAGTTTTTAGCCTTGAACCAAGAGGCGCTCTGATTGATATCGGTGCAAAAACTGCCGCGTACATTCCTATTCAGGAAATGTCGATCAATCGTATTGACCAGCCCGAAGAAGTGCTGCAAAACAACGACACCCGTGAGTTTTTTATCCTCGCTGATGAAAATGAAGAAGGGCAACTCACGCTTTCGATTCGTCGAATTGAGTACATGCGGGCATGGGAACGTGTGCGCCAGTTACAGCAAGAAGATGCTACGGTTCGATCGCTAATTTTTGCGACCAATCGCGGTGGGGCATTGGTGCGGATCGAGGGTCTGCGTGGATTTATCCCAGGCTCACATATCAGCACTCGCAAACCCAAAGAAGATTTAGTTGGCGAAGAGTTGCCACTGAAGTTTCTAGAAGTAGACGAAGATCGCAATCGTTTAGTCTTGAGTCATCGTCGCGCCTTAGTGGAACGCAAGATGAACAAGCTAGAAGTTGGCGAAGTTGTACTTGGCGTTGTGCGCGGCATCAAGCCTTACGGTGCATTTATCGACATTGGTGGAGTCAGTGGTCTGCTGCACATTTCCGAAATTTCCCACGACCACATCGATACGCCTCACAATGTCTTCAACGTCAATGATGAAGTCAAGGTGATGATTATCGATCTAGATGCCGATCGTGGTCGAATTTCTCTTTCTACTAAGCAGTTGGAAGCTGAGCCAGGCGATATGGTTCGCGATCCTCAAGTTGTCTACACTGGCGCAGAAGAGATGGCAGCTAAGTATCGTGAACAGATGAATACTCCACCTGGCAGTGCGGTTTCACCCGATTCTGAGGGTACATCTGAAGACGTTGCTAATGTGTCTCCTGATATCGCTGTTGATGCTGATGATGTGTCTCCTGATATCGCGGTTGATGCTGTTGATGCGGTTGATGCGGTTGATGCGGTTGAGCCAGAAGAAATACCTGATGATACGGCTGAAGAGTAAATTTAACTAGATTTAAACTAGATTTACGAGTCTAAATAAAACTTTAAGTGGGGAGGTGATTAATCGCCTCCCTATTTTATTTTGGGCTAACCTGCATGATCGAATTCCCTAAACTGCCGAGCACGGTGCTATCTGCCAGCCAACCTAAACCCATGCCCAGAGCTGCGACCAACGCTAAAGCAAAAAAACGTTGGATCTTGTTATCACTAATTGCTTCTACTTCTGTGCGAGCAATAAACATCAACAAAGCCCAGATCAAACAAACTCCGATCACCAATGGCAAGATCTGAGTTTTGGTCGAGAACACAAAAAATACAGCGGCGATCGCCCAAGCCAGCGCTAAAAACCAGGCAGAACCAAAAGCGATCGAGCCAGTCAATATCCACCAAACCAGCATACTGTTCTTGTAAATCGCTAGCAACCAGCCAAAAGCCGCATAACCGAGCAGGAGCAGGAGTAAGGAAAATACAGGGATCTTGACTGATTTACGCATTTGATTACGCATGGTGGGCCTCCTTTGGATGTAGTGAAATATATGCAGAAATTAGCGATCATCCATGCCTAAAGCTTGACGAACAGTACGACGATCTGGGTCAGGCCAAGCATACCCATAAATGTCATAAATTCTTCTCAGGGTTTCACGCACATTTTGGTCAGATGATTTGCTTCTTTCCAGTTCAGCGATCAGATTGTCAGCATAAGTTACAGCTTCTTCAGCTATAGATTTCTCATTTCTGAAAGAATTAGCTAATAGACCTTGCATCGCAAGTGCGGCTAAAACTTCTCGTTTGGTCAATCCTTCCATAATTTCGATCGCAGGTTTAACAAGACTCAATATCTTAATACCAGAATTTTCAAAGAACAGAATTAAACTTGTAATAAGCGGCGATCTGTTGGTTAATTTTAACTTTTTATCGATCGATCGCAATAGTGCTTTCAGTTACAGCCATTTGAACCAGCTTAGACAGAAAATGAAAGCTAATATCAAAAATCCTGCGGTTAATTTTGATGGACTTATGAAACCTCAGATTATTGTCTGTGGACTCGATCGAACTGGCTATGAGATTTTGCGACTACTACGACAGCAGGATGTACTCGTAATCGGAGTCAACGATCGAGCAATTTCGGGAGATTCCAGTGGGATCATCATCGGCGACCTTCAGGCTGCCACAACGCTGGTGCGAGCTGGGATTCATGAAGCTCAGACTTTGATTCTGGCGGGATCTGATGAGTCGGTCAATCTCACGATCTTGATGCAAGCACGGGTACTTAATCCTCACATTCGGATTGTTAATCGACTTTTTAACACCAGTCTTGGCAATCGACTAGATCAAACCCTTGATGGTCATGTGACGTTGAGCGTGGCGGCATTAGCAGCACCTGTATTTGCGTTTACGGCAATGGGCAAAAAAGCGATCGGGCAATTGCAATTATTTCGGCAAACCTGGCCAGTACATGAAGAGCATATCGACGATCGACATCCATGGCTGGGGCGCAAGTTAAGTGAGTTATGGGAAGATCGCCATTGCATGATGATTTATTATTTGGCTGCCCATGAACCAATCGATCTAGTTTCGGCAGTGCTTAACAACCGTCAAATTGAGCTGGACGATCGGATCTTGATCGCTACCCAGCCCAGTGTGCGGAACAGCCCAAAATCCCTATCTCAAAGGTTAATCAGATTTACCTCAGGACTAAAACACCTCCAACGTCAAGCGCGTTCGATGCTGGTGGCGATTTTAATCTTGTTGTTGACAATTTCGATCGCTTCGACTGTTTATGTTTGCTTCACCGCCAATGTTTCACCGATCGATGCGATCTACTTCTCGGTAGGCATGGTGACAGGAGCGGGCGGCAACGATCGCGTGGCGGAGCAGGCAACTGACAACGTTAAAATATTTACCGCCGCGACAATGCTGATCGGTACGGCGGTAATTGGCATTATGTATGCGCTGATAAATGATTTTGTTTTAGGTACTCATTTCAAACAGTTTTGGAAATCCGTGCCAATTCCTGAGCGAGGTCACTACATTGTCTGTGGGCTGGGCAGTGTGGGGGTGCAGATTGCGCGCCAATTGACTAGCTACGGGCATGAGGTCGTGGTGATCGAACGAGATCGCAACAATCGGTTTTTAAATACGATTCGATCGCTCAAGATTGCAATTATCCTAGAAGATGCCAGCCTGCCTAGCACGATCAAACTGGCGAATCTCGATCAGGCAAAAGCAGTCCTCGCAGTTACTAGCAACGATACTGCCAACCTCGAAATTGCCCTTAATGCCAAAGGATTTGCGCCAAAAGTGCCAGCGATCGTGCGTTACGAAGATCCACACTTTGCTCAGATGGCGCAGCAGGTATTCCAATTTGAATTTGTGCTCAGCCCGCCTGATATTGTTGCTCCTGCTTTTGCGGCGGTGGCGTTAGGTGGCAGAATTTTAGGCAACGGTATTGTCGGTGATGATCTGTGGGTATCACTGGCGACGCTAATTACCCCAAATCATCCCTTTGTTGGCAAAAGCGTCAAAGATGCGGCGAGAAGCGTGGGATTTGTGCCTCTGTATATGGAAACCAGTTCCCAAACTATTCACGGCTGGGATTTGCTGGAAGGGTATCTCAGTGCTGGAGATGTTTTGTACTTGACCATCCGAGCATCTCAGTTAGAGCAGTTATGGCAAGTTTCTCCACCGCAAATGTTAGCCAATTCATAATATAGGTAGTTCTAAAATGAAGTAGTGTTGTTTTTAATGTTATGGGTTAACTTAGTTCTCAAAGGAGGAAATTATGTTGAATGAAGCGATTCTTGAACGTCGGCTGAACACTTTGGAAATAGAGGTTGCTGACCTTAAGCATAAATCTAATACTGAACCTGCTAGAGGTAACTGGCTGGACAATCTGATCGGCTCAATCTCCGACGAATCTGCTTTTCTTGAAGCCCTTGAATATGGTCGTTCTTTCCGCCAGTCTGATAAACCTGTCGATGAGAGCAGAAAGCAAGCGTGAAATACTTGCTTGATACCGATCACATTAGTTTCCTCCAACGCCGATCAGGCTCAGAGTTTATAAACTTGGCCGCTCGAATTGCTCAACACTCGCCAGCAGATTTTGCTTTATCTAATGAGGGGTTCGGGGAGCTATAAGACCCCCGCCATAGTGCCTCACTTGGCGGCGGGATACATGGACTCAAGAGCGTATATTAAGTAGGCTCGATGCCTACTTAATATACATTTACTGTATAGCTTAGCATGAGTAAACCATGCTATAATAGCTCTATGCTAACGATGAATTACCGCTACCGCATATATCCAGATATCGCTCAACAGGAACAACTGTCAGAGTGGATGGAGACGTGTCGATTAGCCTACAACTATGCGTTGGCAGAAATCAAGGATTGGCTAAATAGTCGAAAGTGCCAGATCGATCGATGCTCGATTCAACGAGAATACATCATGGCTGCCGACTTGCCATTTCCCAGTGAAATCAGACAGCTTAACGCTTTGCCCAAAGCCAAGAAAGTATTTCCCCGATTAGGTGAAGTGCCTTCTCAAGTTTTACAGCAAGCAGTAAAGCAGTTACATAGAGGCTGGGAAGCTTTTCAAGCCAGAGGAACAGGGTTCCCAAGGTTTAAAAAGTA
>ENA-ORBV01001324-ORBV01001324.1-microbial-mat-metagenome-genome-assembly--contig:-NODE-1324-length-55230-cov-7.443203_pt1 | contig 55230 bp, 48 predicted proteins | sample MGYA00237777_ERZ505514 | MGnify/ENA primary metagenome ERZ505514 (study PRJEB26160, sample SAMN06269048) | microbial mat metagenome | isolation source: Oligotrophic lake microbial mat | place... | reverse complement strand
CAGCCCCTCATCTCCCCCGTCGTTCACCCCGACAAGACAGTTACCTTCCGTTTCCGTGCCCCTAACGCGCAAAAAGTTGACGTCGGTCTGGAAGGCGGCAGGCGATTCCCGCTCTCCAAAGACGACAAGGGTATCTGGACCGCCACCACGCCCGCGCTCAAGCCCGACATTTACGGCTACACCTTTCAGGTCGATGGCGTTGGCGCGATTGACCCCGTCAATGGCGACATGAAATCGAATGCCCTTAACCCGTCCAATATGGTGCTGGTTCCCGGCGAAAGTCCCCTCCCCTGGGAGTTCACGAACATTCCCCACGGCGCGATCCACCGTCACTTTTTCCATTCCGCTGTCGCCGGCGAGAACCGCGATTTCTTCGTTTATACGCCTCCCGGCTACGAGCCCAACAAGCGCTATCCCCTTCTCGTTCTGCTCCACGGCTACAGCGATCTCGCCGATGGCTGGACCACCGTCGGCAAGGCCAACCTGATCTTCGACCAACTGATTTCCACCGGCAAAAAACCGTTCGTCGCCGTCATGCCATTGGGCTACGGCATGTCGCAGAAGGACTTGAAAGCCGGCGCCGTTCGCACCGGAGGCAACTTCGTCAAGAACACCCAGGGCTTTGAAAAGAGCCTTCTCGAAGAGGTCCTTCCCCTAGCCGAAAAGGCTTACAAAGTCAGCGCGAAGCCCGCCGAGCGCGCTATCTCCGGTCTCTCCATGGGCGGCGCCGAAACGCTCTATGTCGGCCTCCGCCATTTGGACCGCTTCGCCTGGATTGGCGCTATGAGTTCCGCCCCGCAACTGTTCGGAAAACCCGACGAAGCCTTCCCCGCGCTCAGCGAGAAAGACAACGCCCGTATCAAGCTCCTCTGGATCGCCTGCGGCAAGCAGGACGGCCTCATCAAGTTCAACCAGAGCTTTGTCGAATGGCTCAAAACCAAGAAGATCGAACATAAGTACATCGAGACGGAAGGCGCGCACACCTGGCTCGTCTGGCGCCGTTATCTATCGGACTTCCTCAACCAGGTGCAGTGGTAGCCGCCATGAATCGCCGCCAGTTTCTCGCCACCGCCGCCGCGCTCGCGGCTCAATCGCCGGCCCGGCCCAATATTCTCTTCGCTATCGCCGACGATCAATCCTGGAAGCACACCAGCGCCGCCGGCGACCCCATTGTCAAGACTCCCAATTTTGACCGTATCGCCGGGTCCGGCGTGCTTTGCCGCAACAGCTTTTCCACTTGCCCCGGATGCGCTCCTTCCCGCGCTTCCATCCTCACCGGGCGCTCCATCTGGCAACTCGAGGAAGCCGGCACCCACGCCAGTTACTTTGCGCGTAAGTTCATCGTGTTTCCCGACTTACTCCGCCAGGCTGGCTATTACACCGGACTTACCGGAAAAGGCGCCGGTCCTACTAACTTCACGGACCCCGGCTGGCCGCATAATCCCGCCGGTCCGGCATTCGACGAGCGCAAGGTTGCGAAAGGCGACCTTGATGTTCATGCCGACGACTATGCCGCCAATTTCGACGAATTCCTGAAGAAACGGCCTAAAGACAAGCCCTTCTTCTTCTGGTTTGGCAGCCACGAACCCCACCGCGCCTACCGGAAAGGCTCCGGCGCCGCGGCTGGTAAGGACCCGTCCAAAGTCCCGGTGCCCGGCTTCCTCCCGGATACTCCGGAAGTCCGCTCCGATATCCTCGATTATTACGAGGAGATCGAGTACTTTGACCGCCAACTCGGCCGTATCGTCGCCAGTGTTGAAAAGACCGGCGAACTCGCTAACACTCTGATCGTAGTCTGTTCCGACAACGGCATGGCATTCCCTCGCGCCAAGGCCAATCTCTATGAGTACGGCATCCACCTGCCAACGGCCATCGCCTGGCCGAAAGCCATTCCCGCCCGTCGCGCGATCGACGACCTGATTAGTTTCCGCGACTTTGCCCCGACTTTTCTCGACGCCGCCGGTCTTGCGCCGCACAAAGAGATGTCCGGCCGCAGTCTGCTTACCGCCCTGAAATCCACCAAATCCGGGCAAGTCGATCCCACCCGTACCGCCATCACCTCCGGCCGCGAGCGCCACTCCCATGCCCGCCGCGATAACCTCGGCTATCCCTGCCGCGTCCTTCGAACGCCGCAATATCTCTACATTCGCAACTTCGCTCCGGACCGCTGGCCCGCCGGCGATCCGCCCCTTTTCGCCGACATCGACAACGGTCCCAGCAAGTCTGTCGTCGTCGCGCGCAAGGACCAGTTTCACAGCCTGTCGCTCGGCAAGCGTCCCGCCGAGGAGTTATTCGACATCGTCAAGGATCCGGCCTGTCTGCAAAACCTGGCCGCCATTCCAGCCCATGGTAAGGCGCTGGAAAGCCACCGCCGCCAGTTGGAGTCGATTCTGAAAGCCGAGTCCGATCCTCGCATTCTCGGTACCGGCGCCATTTTCGACAGCTACCCGCGGCATTCGGCCATGCGACCGGAACTCGGCGGCTTTGCCGAGCGGGGCAAGTACAATCCGGCCTTCACTCCGGCGAAGTAGGGCTTCGTTCCGCCAGCATTTCGCAGCGGCATCCACAGCGCCATCGCCGCCGCCAGATGCTTTGGCGCGTGGCCGCTCATTTGCAACCCGAGAGCCCGGTGGATCGGCGCATCGATCACCTCGTCCTGGCCGATGCGGGGAGCCAGATACGCACCCGCCACAGGGGCCAGCGCCAACGGAGCCGGTCAAGCGAGCGGCGTCCTGGGCAAAGGCGGCACAGGCAAGCGGCGCCAGCCAGATGCGAACACAATTCTGTTGGGCGGACATAGCAACCCCTGGAATATTTAGTTTGCAGACGGCGCAAGGCCGTCCGCCCCAACAGAATTACTGCTAAGGATAGCGGAGACGGGCGGACATTACAATCGCTCACTGACGTTCGCGGCTCGGTAGCGTTGCCGAGAAAATCGGGGATAAGCCCTCGAATGGATATCATTATGGCGTGGGGAGAATCGTTTAGAGGTTGACATGGCCGCGTTAACGACTGTAGTTTTGCTGATTCTGGCGGCGCTTTGTTTTGCGGCGGGGGGCGTGTGCATGAAGTATTCGATGGGATTGACGCGGGTGTGGCCGTCGATTTGGCTGAGCGTACTATTTCTGGCGGGGGCGGGGTTCCAAGCGGTGGCGATGCGGCGGGAAGAGATGTCGGTAGCCTATATTTTTGTATTGGGATTGGAGTCGGTGCTGGTGTTTGTGTTTGGCGTCCTGATTTTTAACGAGGCGGTGACGACGGTGCGGGTGGCGGCGGTGGCGCTGATCACGCTGGGGATAGTCTTGCTGCGGGCGTAGCCGATCAAAGTCCGAATGCCACGACGATAGATCCGTTGACGATGGCGATGTACTGCTTGCCATTCACGGTATAGGCGATGGGCTGCGACGTGATCTGCCGGCCGGTGTTGAACGACCATAGGGCCTTGCCCGTGCGAGCGTTAAGGGCCGTGAGGAAGCCCTGGTCATCGCCGCCGAAGATGAGGCCGCCGGCGGTGGAAAGCAGTCCGGCGGCATAGCGCCGGGAGTTGATCTGTTTGTATTCCCACATTAGCTTTCCGGTGGTAACATCCAAGGCACGGATATACATCTGCCAGGGCTCCTCCGGGCTTTCAATGTAGCCGGTTCCCATGAATGAGTTGCCGCCGGGGCGGAAGGTGTCGCGGGACTTAGTGTTGATCCCGCAGCCTTCCTGCGCGACAATATAGAACCAATTAGTGTCGGGGCTATAGGCGGGGGACATCCAGTTCGTCGCACCGGAAGTGGCTGGGCAGGTTTTGGTGCCTTTCAGGCTGGGGATTACGCCGTCGACGCGGATAGGCCGGCCCTTCTCGGTAAGGCCGGAAGCCCAGTTTAATTCCTTAATGAATGGCGTGCCGTGGAGGAACTCGCCAGTGACGCGGTCAAGGACGTAATAGTAACCGTTGCGATTGCCCTGGACCAAAAGCTTGCGAGGCTTTCCGTTGAACGGCGTGTCGACGAGGATGGGGATTTCGACGGCGTCCCAGTCGTGGACGTCCCAGGGGGTGGTTTGAAAGTACCACTTCATTTTCCCCGTATCGGCGTCGAGGGCGACGATGCATTCGGTGTAGAGGTTGTCGCCTTTGCGGACGTCGCCGTCGAAATCCGGGGCGGGGTTGCCGGTGCCCCAATAGAGGAGGTTCAACTCGGGATCGTAGGAGCCGGTAAGCCAGGTGCCGCCGCCGCCGGTTTTCCAGGAGTCGCCGGGCCAAGTGTCGTGGCCGGGTTCGCCGGGGCGGGGAATGGCGTGCCAGCGCCAGAGGCGTTCGCCGGTGTTGGCGTCATAGGCGTCGAGGAAACCGTTGAGGCCATGATCGCTGGGGGCGATGCCGATGATGACCTTGTCTTTGATGACCATGGGAGCGGCGGGGGACCAATAGCCTTCGGCGGCTTCGGCGATTTTGGTTTCCCAAAGCATGGATCCGTTGCGAGCGTCGAGGGCGACCAGGTAGGCGTCGGGGGTGCCGAGGTAGACCTTATTGCCGTAAACGGCGACACCGCGGTTGGCGCCTCGTTGAAGGGCGGGCTGGCGTATATAGCGCCAGATTTCACGGCCCTCGCGGGCGTCGAGAGCGTAGACTTCGTTGATATTCGAGAAGTACATGACGCCATCGACGACGATGGGTACGGATTCCAGGCGGCGCGCGGAATCGACGTGGTACATCCATTTGGGGACGAGATTCCTGGCGTTTTCGATATTGACCTGTTTGAGGAGAGAATGGCGCTGGGAGTGATACTGGCCGTTGTAGTGGAGCCAGTTAGCGGGGCTCGGCTTGAGCAGGTCCGGGTAAGTTACCTGAGCGAAAGTGACGGTGGCGAATAGGAGCATCCAGAGTTTCATGGGTTACCGGCGGCTCCTTGCCTGCCGGCTGAGAAAAGCGAGTAAGTCCTGGAATTCGGCGGGAGTCAGCGACTTGTCGAATCCGGCGGGCATCAGCGATTGCTTCTGGAACTGGATGTCTTTGATCTCCGCGGCGGGTAGTAAGTGGAGCTTCTCGTCCAAACCGAGGATTTGGAAGCTGGTGTTGTGCTGATTTTTGACAAGTCCTTCGAAGGACCGGCCGGAGACGGTGGTTACTTTGACCGGTTGGAAGCCGCGGGGCGGGACGGGTTTGACGACGGTGAGGGCGTCACGAATGGCGGCCAGGCTGCGTTCGGCGCCGATGTTGGAGAGATCGGGGCCGAGGATGCCGCCGCGGCCGTTGAGCATATGGCATTTGGCGCAGTTCGCTTTAGATTCAAAAATTAGACGGCCGTTGGCGGCATCGCCGGGGACCTCTAGATCAACGGCGGTGGCGCGGAGGCTGTGGATGTAGGCGACGATTTTGTTTACGTCGGCGGGCGGGAGCGGGGAACCTGGCATGGCGGTGCCTTTTATGCCGTTATTGATGGCGTCGAAAAGTTCATCGGAGCTTGCGCGCAGATAACGGCGTTGGGCGCCGAGGGCGGGGGCACGGTCACCGGCGGCGCCATCGAGCCCATGACACATGGTGCAGGAGCGGTTGTAGAGTTGCTGCCCGACTTTGGCGTCGGCGGCGTCGAAACGAATGCGGCGGGGATCGCGCTGGCGGGTCTGGACAGGAGCGCCGGCAAAGACCACGCGACCGAAGGCTTCCGGAGAGTGGAAGCCGGTGAGAGGCGGCGGGATGGGGGACCAACTGCTGAGCTGGCGGTTGGTTTGTCCGCCGATTCGGTTGACATTAAGAAGCCATTCGTCGCCATCGCGGGGGGGCGTGTGGGCGGCGTCACGGATGAAGTTACGAAAGGGGACTTTCATTTCGACGATCCAATGATCGTCGCCGGGAGTCTCGTCCTTCTTTTCGGCGCCATGAAAGGTGGCGCGGTATTCGACGCCGCCGGGATCCCAGGTGGCGCCAAGCGTGTACCAGTCGCTCTTGTTGCGATTGAGCATCGTGCCGATGGGGTTGATTTCCCAGGTGTAGTAGTTCTTCGGCTTGGCCGGGTTGGGGGCGATGAAGATTTCGACGCAATCGTCTTTAGAAACGGGGCCGTGGCGCTGTTTTTCGTAAGCGGAGATGTGTTTGTCGCGGACGAACCAGGAGACGTAAAGGTTGTCGTCGTCCCAGAGCATTTTGGCTACAGTTTGTTCTTTGTTGCCGGATTGATACCAGTTGAAGGTGAAGTCGCCCATGGAGCGGGCGTCGCGCCAGGCGGGTTCGTCGAGTTTGGCGTCGATGGTGATGGGGGAGGAGACGTGGTGAATGGAGTACTGGGCAAGACAGGTGAGAGGACAGAGAACGAGCGGGAGGGCGCGAAGGGAGAGCATTGCTCAACATCATATCGGGTTGAAGGTCCGTGGGGAGGCACGCCGCAAGTGGAATGGGATTTATTGATTGGCCATTAATTTGCAGGAAACCGGCAAGGAGGAACTGGCATGTCATTCGGGATTTACATTCTCGGTTTCCTGATATTAATTGGCGGGCTGATCTACGGGGCAGTAATTTTGAATGTTTCGGGGCAATGGATCGCGGTGGGCGCGATTGTTTTAGTAGGGTTGGCGATTTTGAAAGGGGTTCAGGCTACGCGGGGGAAGGATCCGTCGTAGGCCTATGTCCGTCGTCGGAGGATGCGAGATTATTTATTGGGCACGTACCGGCGGCACGCCCGCGCCGATGGACTTGGGATCGAAGAAATGGTTCGGCTCGTACTTATCGAATGACCAGCGGAAACCGGGGTCAAAAGCGATCTCCAGAAGAAAACCGGCAGCCGATTGACGGCACTGCCTGGCCTTTCCGAAATAGCCGCAAGGGCTTAACAAAATCGGGTCGGAGCGACCCGGCAGGTGATCGATCTCGAGCAGAAGCAGCGCGCCGCATGGATTGATCTCCTCCAAAACGGCGGCGGTATGATGGAAGACTCCCCGGTCATCGGACCACTCGAGTTGAACGAGGTCAGAACACAACAGCATTGCTTTGTTTCGGTGTCGCACAACTCTCTTTATCGACTGCAGCGGCGGTCGCCCTAGTCAATTCTCTGAAAGAAGAAACCCTACACCGCTAGAACGGCGGGGGATAGGGCGGGCCTATTGGGCGCGTTGAGGAATCGTCCAAAGGAAGAACTTCTGGCTGAGGCCGGTATATTCGTCGTCGGTTTCGGCGAGGCTCGATTCTTTTTCCGCTTTCCAATCGCCCATGTCGAATGTATTGGAAACCACGCGGGTACCGGGTTTTAAATCCTGGATGAGCTTGGGGCGAAGTTTGAGATTGATGCGCGGGAGGAGGAAGAGAGTGACAACGGTGGCCTCGCGGAAATCGGCGTCGAACAGATCCTTCTCTTCGAAGCGGACGAGGTTTTCAACGCCGGCTTTTTTGGCGTTTTCCCGGGCTTCCTTGATGCGGTCCGGATCGATATCGACGCCGACGCCGCGGGCGCCGTATACCTTCGCGGCTTCAATGACGATGCGTCCATCGCCACAGCCGAGGTCGTAGAGGACGTCGGACTTTTGCACTTTGGCGAGCTTCAACATTTCGCGCACGGCGACCTCGGTGGTGGGGACGTAGGGAACATCTAGTGAGCGTTTTTTAGCTTCCTGGGCGGAGAGGGTTGTCAGGGCGAGGACGGCCAGGAGGGTGCGACGTATCATGCCCGCGATTATCGCAGTTTTCTTGTTGCGAATCACGGGGGCGCGGGGGAGCGCTGTGGGAAGGCCCTTCTATACTGTAGTTATCCTGCAACTCGTTTGCCCAGTTCGCGATTGCCACTTGCCGCTACAGCGAGAACCGCGTCGCGCGTACTGCGAGCGCGGCCATTCTTTCGATGTAGCCAGGAGCGGGTACATTAACTTGCTGCAGCCTCAGGAACGGCGGTCGAAACAACCGGGCGATACGGCCGAGGCGGTAGCGGCGCGGCGGCGTTTGCACGATCGCGGCGTGACGCGGCCGCTGCTGGAAGGAATAGGACAATTGCTGGCGGCTGCGGCGGAGGATGCCGTGCTGGACGCGGGATGCGGCGACGGTTTCTACCTGGGCAGTCTCGCCCGAGAAAACGCATTCACGGCCTGTGGCGTCGACATTTCGATTCCGGCCGTCGACGCGGCGGCGCGGCGTTATCCCGATTGCCAGTGGCTGGTGGCCAACGCCGATCGGGCTATTCCTTACGCCGATAAATCTTTCGACAAAGTATTGTCCATCACCGCTCGAATGAACGCACCTGAATTCCGGCGCGTCCTGAAAGACGGGGGGCGATTGCTGGTGGCTATTCCGGCGCCCGACGATTTGATCGAACTTCGCGGGGCGGGGAGGGACCGCGGAGAACGCACCATTGCAACGTTCGGCGGCCTGTTTTCCGTTGCGGATCAACGGCGGGTAACGACAGCGGCCGCATTGGATGCGACCGCTGTTCGCGATGCGCTGCTGTCAATCTACCGGCCCTTTCAGGCGATGCCGGCTGTAGCCACAGAAGTGACATTCAGCTTGGATCTTTTGCTGTTCCGACCCTGTGGAAAAGTGGTGCCAGGCACCACTTTTCCACAGGCCTAGAACATATATTTCAACGCCAACTGGATGTCGCGGGGATCGGTCCGCGTTCCGCCTATTGCGCCATAGGTGGCGGTCCGCAGTGTCGTTCCCGGCTGGCCCCAGTTGGGATGGTTTGGAGCGTTGAAGACTTCGAAGCGGAACTCCACTTTGTGGTTCTCCGTGATCGCGAAATTCTTGTTTAGCGAGGCGTCCACGTTGATGATGCCAGGGCCGGTGATGGTGTTGCGGTTCGAGTTGCCAAAGCGATACTCGGTGGGCAACTGCGCCGGCAGGTTCATGCCAATGCGATCAACAAACGCCGCGGTGTTGAACCAGCGGTTTGGATCCTGATTGCCGCGGCCCAGGGCGGGGCTAATGCCAGTGGCGTCCGGGTAGCAGCCCGAACTACCGTTCTGGATCACGCCGCCGCCACAATACGCCGTTGCCGGGAAGCCGGTTTGCAGCGTGACGATGCCGCCGATCTGCCAGCCGCCTAAGAGGAGATTGCCAGCCTTGTTCATGCCGCCGCCGATCGCATTGCCTTTGCCGAAGGGCAGTTCATATAGGAAGCTGCTGGTCCAGTAGGAAGCTGCTGGTCCAGCGATGGCGGAACTCGAAGGCGGACAGTCCGCGTTCGCGGCGCAGGTTGTTCTGGTCGGTCGTGATCAGCGTGTCGCCATCGGTGGTGCGGATGCCGGAGCCGTTGTCGATGGATTTGGACCACGCGTATGAACTCAAAAGCGTGAAGCCGTTCGAGAAACGGTGGGTGAGCTTCATCTGGAGCGCGTGGTAGGTGGAGTGGGATGGAGCGTACATTACCTGCACGTTGCCCAGATTGGGGAAGGGTCGGCGGCCCTGAATGTCGCCAGGCCCGGGTCTTGGATCGTTATAGCTTGTCAGGCGGCGCAGCTTATTGCCGGCGGAACCCAGGTAGGCGATCTCGTAGCTCATATCCTTCGTGATTTCCCGCTGGATGTTGAACGTCCATTGGCTGACGTAGCTGGTCCGCTCATTCCATGTGTTGGCAAGGATGAACGTCGGCGCGCCGGTGATGGAGAATGGCCGCTGGAAGGAAAGGTTGGGGGTCAGTGTGTTCGCCGCTTCGTTACGACGAATGGTGAACGGCGCGTTGCGGACCACGTCAAAGACGGCGTTGCCAATGTCGCGGACATAGTATATCCCGCCGGATGCGCGGACGACGGTTTTGTCGTTCAACTGATAGGCCAGACCGGCGCGCGGCGCCCAGTCATTCCAATCCACTTGCGTCGCGCGCCGGCCGAAGCGGCCATCGCGGACATAAGGAATAGTGGCGGGCAAGCGGAAGGGCGGGTTGCCGGCATAGGGATCTCCTTCACCGGCGCGGACGAAGGTGAGCGGAATGGAGTGATCCCATCGGAAGTCGATGTTGACGATGGCGTCATGCTTGTCAAGGTAGGGCGGCTCCACTTCCCAGCGAAGGCCGAGGTTCATGGTCAGCTTCTTGGAAACCTTCCAGGTGTCCTGGAAATAGAGGCCCGCATACGAGTTCCGGAAGTTGGCGATGGGCGCGCCCACCTGGCCTTCGGAGTTGTTCATGATGCCGAGCACGCCATCGGCGATTGGATTGCCGGTGTACTGGCCGCTGAAGCTGAAACGGCCGCGCGGGACGACAGCGCCGACCTGGTTATAGCGCAGACGGCGCGTGTCACCGCCGAACTTGAACGAATGGCGGCCGGAGGTCCAGGAGAAGTCGTCCTTCACCTGGAAGGTCGTGTTGTAGTTGACGAACGGGCAATCGTTGCACTCGCCGATGGCGGAAAAGCCGGTGAACTGGAAGACCGGGATGCCCCAGAAGAGCGGGATGGACGTGTCGATGTCCGGGATGCCGAGTTCCTGCACGACGTTAACGGTGTTGGCGCGCTGCTGGATGTTCTGGCTCACCATGCGGTTGACGCCGAGCCGGAGTTCATTGACCTTGTTGGCGCCGATGAGCCGGGTGTTGGCCAGTACCGCTTGCCAGGCGTCGACAAGGACGTTGTTGCCCATGTTGGTCGCAAGCTGCTGGGCGTACGTGGAGTCGGCGGCGAGGGAATAGCGGAGAAACCAGTTGGAACTTTGCGTCTCGTTGAAGTCAAGCCGGCCGAAGTATTGGTTGTTGTTCTGGCGGCGGCCTTCGTTGTTGCTGTAGTTGTTGGCGGCGGCAATGGCTCACGATCTGATTGTTCGCAACCACCCGCGTGGTGGGATCGTTGATCGGCGTAGCCAGCGAGGAGAAGTCTCCGGTGCGAAAAGCGAGTGGCGCGACAACACCGGTTTGCGTCAGTGCCTTGCGCTCCTTCAGTGCGTCCCAGGAGAACATCCAGAACAGCTTATTCTTGATGATCGGTCCCGAAACCGTGACGCCGAACTGATTGCGCTTGAAGGGGGGAATGGGGACGTTGCCGCGGTCGAAGTAGTTCTTGGCGTCGAACTCGGAATTGCGGAGGAACTCGAAGGCGGTGCCGTGGATCTGGTTGGTGCCGGACTTGGTGGAGACGTTCACTTGGGCAATGGCGCGACCGTACTCGGCTCCGAAGGTACCGGCTTCCACTTTGAATTCGGCCAGCGCGTCGATGGACGGCAGGAAGAGGTAGGCATTGAAGTTTGGGTCGGTGTTTTCCATGCCGTCGAGCGAGTAGTGATTATAGTGGACCCGCTGGCCGGAGATGTTCAGCGCGAACGCATTGCGGGTGCCGCCCATGCGCTGCTGGCCTTGCAAAGAAGCTGGGCCGTTCGTGGTCGCCCCGGGGATGAGCGAGGCGAGTTGGAGGTAATTGCGGCCGTTGAGCGGGAGTTCGACGATGCGCTTATTCTTGATGACCGTACCGATCTCGGTTGTCTCGGTTTGCAGCAGCGGCGCGCCGCCTTCGACGCGGATGGATTCGGCGACATTGCCGACTTGCAGCGTCGAATCGATGCGGGCCACTTGGCCGACCTGGAGTTCCACGCCTTCGCGGATCTGCTTCGGGAAGCCCTTGGCTTCCGTAGTCATCACGTAGATGCCGATGGGCACGGCGTTGAAGGCATAAACGCCTTCGGAGTTCGTGGTGAGGGTTCTGTTGAAGCCGGTCGCGCTGTTGGTAAGCACGACGGACGCGCCGGAGATAACCGCGCCCGAAGGATCGGAAACGGTTCCGGTGACGCTGGCGGTTGGAGCTTGAGCCCACGTGCAGGCCAAAACGGTGAGAAATAGCGCTGCGAGGCGCACGAGAAAAACCATAGTGAGTCGTTTTTGTCAGATTGGCCGGGGGGCCGTCAATAAGGGACGATAGGAGGGTGGACTCATTGACGCCGCGGCGGCTGGTTACTCTTGGTTTGTTGATCGGGTCGTTCATGGGCTCAATGGAGGCGACGGTGGTCGCTACCGCCATGCCGACAATCGTTAGCCAATTGGGCGGGTTGAACGTGTACGGATGGGCGTTCTCGATCTACGTGCTGGCGTCGAGCGCGGGCATTCCAGTGACGGGGAAGTTGAGCGACATTTTCGGCCGGCGGATCGTCTACGCCTGGTCGATGGGCTTGTTCCTGATCGCGAGCCTGCTGTGCGCCGTAGCGCCGTCAATGTTGTGGCTGATCGTGTTCCGGGCGCTGCAGGGGCTGGGCGCGGCGGGGTTGCTGCCACTGGCGATCATTATGATCGGGGACATGTTCACATTTGAGGAGCGGGCGCGGGTGCAGGGGTTGTTTAGCGCGGTATGGGGCGTGTCGAGTATTGCGGGGCCGCTGTTCGGCGGATTCCTGGTGGACGGGATTGGGTGGCCGAGCGTGTTCTACGTTAACGTGCCGTTCGGGCTGCTGTCGGCGTGGCTGGTTTGGCACTGGTGGGTGGACCAGCATGAATTGGCCGTCGGCAAGCCGTATATCGACTATCCTGGCGCGGTGGCGGTGACGGCGTCGGCGATTGTGCTGCTGCTGGCACTGGTCGACGTGGTGAGTTGGCGAGGCGCGGGGCTGTTGGGGCTGGCCGCGGGATTGGCCTTCCTTGCCTACCGGGTGGAACGGGCAAGCCCCGATCCGATTATTCCATTGGGGCTGTTCCATTGGAAGCTATTTTCGGTGGCGATCCTGCACTCCGTTGTTATCGGCTGGCTGCTGAGCGGGATCACGGCCTATGTGCCGCTGTTCGTACAGGAGGTGCGGAATGGCACTGCGACGGAGGCGGGAGCGGCGTTGACGCCGATGCTGCTGGCGTGGGTCATAGCGAGTACCGTCTGCGCGAAGATCATGTTGAAGGTCGGCTACCGGATGCCGGCGATTGGCGGGATGGTTGGCGTGATCGCCGGAAGCGGGCTGCTGGTGCTGCTGCAGGCGGACAGTTCGCGGGGATTGCTGCTCGCGAGCATGCTCATCATCGGTGCAGGGTTTGGGTTCACGGTGCCCGCGCTGCTAATTGCGGTGCAGATGACGGTGGAGCGTCAGAACATGGGGGCGGCGACGTCCATGATCCAATTCTCGCGGTCAATGGGCGGGAGCATCGGCGTGGGTGTGATGGGCGCATTTCTCAATTGGGAGGTTTCGCGGACTGGTTTAGCGGTGGCGCTGCAGCGGACGTTTTGGGTGGCGGCTGTTGTGACGGTGCTGGGATTGTTCATCACGCTGTCGGCTCCGCGTTTGTCGGCGGAGGAGATGGGGCGGCGACGGTAGGATTCAAACCCTAAAATCGTTGAGGCTTTCTCCGATATGGTGTACCGTGGAGCAATTAGGACTTTATGAACCAAACACGCCGACACGGCAGCCTGAAATCCGGTCGAATTGTCTTGGAGAGGCCCTAGCGCAACTGATGCCGACGTTCTATGAGTTTTTCGCGGGCGGTGGAATGGCTCGGGCCGGGCTTGGAAGCCACTGGGAGTGTTTGTTCGCTAACGATTTCGATTCAAAAAAAGGCGACTCCTATGCAGCCAATTGGGGCAGAGATCGCCTTAAAGTGGGCGACGTCGGACTGCTGAAGACAAGCGAAATACCGGGTATTGCGGATCTGGTGTGGGGATCGTTTCCATGCCAGGATTTGTCGCTGGCGGGCGGATACGCCGGTCTGAAAGGTGCGCGGTCCGGCACATTCTGGCCCTTTTGGCGGCTAATGAGGGCTCTTTCCCGTGAACATCGAATCCCCCGTATGATTGTGCTCGAAAATGTGTGCGGCGCACTTTCCTCGCACGGAGGAAAGGATTTCGCCGCCATTGGGCGGGCGTTGTCCGATGGCGGGTATCGATTTGGAGCGCTCGTCATTGATGCGGTACGCTTTGTTCCGCAGTCCCGGCCGAGGTTGTTCTTCGTGGGTGTTCAACGCGATCAAGCGCTTCCATCCGCTTTAACGAGAAGTTACCCCGTTAAAGTCTGGCATCCTCCAAATCTGGTCGGGGCATATAACAAGTTATCGCACCAATCCAAGGATGCATGGATTTGGTGGGACCTTCCATGTCCCACTACGCGAATGTCCAGATTCGTGGATCTGGTGGAAGATGAGCCAACCGGAGTCGCCTGGCACTCCGATGTAGAGAGTAGCCGCCTCCTGAGCATGATGACTCCGCTCAACTTTCAAAAAGTGGAGAAGGCAATCCGATGTGGCCGCCGAGTGGTGGGCGGTCTCTACAGGCGCACACGTTTGAATGAAAAGGGCGTGCGCGTGCAGAGAGCTGAGGTTCGTTTTGACGATATTGCCGGATGCCTTCGAACTCCTTCCGGCGGATCAAGCCGCCAAACTCTACTGGCCGTTGACGGAGAATCCGTTCGTTCCCGCCTCCTTTCTCCGCGCGAGGCCGCAAGACTGATGGGATTGCCGGAGTCGTACAAGCTGCCCGAGAATTACAACGATGCTTACCATTTAATCGGAGACGGCGTTGCGGTACCTGTTGTGCGATTTCTGGCGAGCCATTTATTAGAGCCTCAGATGGAGGCTCAGAGGAACCGTGAACATGTCGCGGCTTAACGATCATGCCTAACATTAGTGAAGAACTCTTTGCATTTGTTGAGGAGTATTTGTTCCGCGGGAAGGGTTCGTTGTCCGTGGCCCTCGTCGTTACTCAACATGCGAAGGCCTCAGGATTACCTTTCGATCCGGAAAAGCTGCTTACGGCGAGTAGCGGCCAGATCCTAGGACAGGGTAAGGGTGCCGTCCAGGCTGCCCTGAAACGTCATGGAATCGAACGGGTCCTGGCAGATGAAGGGGGCAGAACGTCTCGGGGAAGCCTTCAAAAAATGCGTAATTATGTCGCCTCGCTGAACAGGATGCAGTCGAATGGGACTGTCGATTTAGATGCGATTGAGTCTTTTTGGATCGATCGTGTTCACGAGTTTTTTGCGGGAAAGCCATTTAAGGTAAAGCTCGATGCCGCGCGGAGTCTCCGTACGGTTGTTCGCGATGTGATTCAGCAGGCGCAGGCCCGGCAGAAGACGGTTCCTGGGGTTTACTACACCGGAGCGGTGCTCCAGCACCTTGTAGGCGCGAAGCTGGGGTGTGCGCTTGGTCACGAATCGATTGAGCACAACAGCTTCTCGACAGCCGACGCTCCGAAAGCCCGTCACGGAGATTTCCTTATTGGCGACGTGACAATACACGTCACCACCTCGCCCGGTGAAGCAGTCATCAAGAAGTGTGCCGGAAATCTCGACGATGGTTATAAGCCGATTCTGATCACCTTGCAAAAGGGAATTCCAGTCGCCGAAGGTCTCTCAGCTAACTTTGGTATCGCCGAACGAATCGACATTTTTGAGGTCGAGCAGTTCGTTGCGCTGAATCTGTATGAGTGGGGGAAATTCCGAGCTGAGGGACGGCGAATTGCAGTGTCAACTCTCGTGAATTGTTACAACGAGATTGTCGAAGATGTAGAGACTGACCCGAGCCTGAAAATCGAACTGCGGCCGTGACTGAGAATTCGGGACAGCGCAGCCGGATCATGCGGGCTGTAAAGGGCCGGGACACCATTCCCGAATTACTTGTTAGGAGCGCCGCGCATCGAATGGGTTATCGATTCAGGCTGCATCGACGCGATCTGCCAGGGAGTCCAGATCTGGTGTTCCCCGGATTACGGAAGGTCGTATTTGTTCATGGATGTTTTTGGCATGGACATTCGTGCCCGCGCGGCGCCCGAATTCCGAAATCTAATCGGGACTACTGGATCGAGAAGGTCCGCCGCAACAAGCTGCGCGATAAGGGCGCCAAGGCAAAATTGAAGGCGGATGGTTGGGACGTCCTTGTTCTGTGGGAGTGTCGAATAAAAGAAACCGTCAAACTCGAACGCGTCCTGCGGTTATTTCTCGATGAATCGGCGCCCAATTGACGGCGGGGGCCCGATTGGGATCGAACTGGGCGCAACTTATGAAAGTTCTCGCGCTGTTGCTTTGTCCGCTGGCGCTGCTGGCGCAATCGGACCGTGGATTGCTGACCGGTTCGGTGATGGACGCGGGCCGCGCGGCGATGCCGGGGGCCGCCATTGTGGCAACGCACATGGAGTCGTGGACGACGTTTCGCGGTTCTTCGGGAGAGTCGGGGGAGTTCAACATTCCGTCGCTGCCGGTGGGGGCTTACAAGGTGGTTCTTGAACTCGCTGGCTTCAAGTCCGCGGTCCGGTCGAATGTCCGGGTGGAAGCGGGGGCGTCCGCGCGCCTGGACGTAAAGCTGGAGGTGGGCGAGGTACGGCAAACCGTGGAAGTGCGGGAGAGCAGTGCGCAGTTGCAGATCGACAACGCCAAGATCCAGAACACGATGTCGGACCGGATGATTGGGGCGCTGCCTACGGTGATGTCGGACAACAGGCGAAGCCCATTTGATTTGGCCGCGATCACGGCGCAGGTGAACGGCGGGGATCAGGACTTTCGGATTGGCGGCGGTCAGGCGGGCGCTTTTGGCGTTCAATTGGATGGCGCTTCGGCGGGGACCAACCGCGCCGGGTCAACATTGTGGGCGGCGGTGAACGCGCCATCGCTGGACGCCATCACCGAGTTCGCCGTTGAGACGAACGGCTTCAAGGCGGAATTCGGCCGCGCCGGGGGAATCAGGCAAATACGCCGCGGGGGATGCAGTTCGCTTTGAAAGTGAACTGGTAGCTTCTCGATGCGTTTCCGGCTGCTGTTTTTGCTTTCGAGTCTGGCGCTTTATGGTGCTGAGACGGTTACTCGTCCGTTCGTGGGCGTGACCCATATTCACCGGTCGGAGGCGGCTTTCAACCTGCATGTGATCCGGATCGATCTGGGCGCTCCGGGCATACGGTTTCAGTTGACGGGACCAAGCGGCTCTCGCGAAACGGTGCGGCGGACAACTTTGGAGTTTTTAACTTCCATTGGTGCGCAGGTCGCCATTAACGGCCACTTTTTCGCGCCTTATCCGTCTCAGGATTCGGAGGCGTTTTTGATAGGGCTGGCGGCTTCGGAGGGAGTGGTGTATTCCTCCTTTGAATCGCCCGTTCAGGCGTACGCGCTGATGGCGTCGGCGCCGGCTTTGCACATTGACGCTTCGAACCGGGCATCCATTGTCCGGCCCGGGTATGCGGGCGGCCTTTGGACGGCCGTGAGCGGGTCGGCGCAGATTGTCACCGATGGCGTTGTTACCGTTCCGGTTTATCGCGATGACGCACATCCGAACGGGCTGTTGACGCCAGGTTCGTATTCGAATGCGCGGTCCTGGTACAACGTGCCGAATCCGAGGACAGTGGTTGGGCTGTCCGCCGATAAGCGGACTGTGTTTTTGGTTACAGCGGACCGGGCGGCGGGGTTTACGGTGACGGCTTTGGCGGCGCTATTGGCTCGCGAGTACGGCGTTCACGACGCGTTGAATTTGGACGGCGGCGGGTCAACGACGCTGGTTATGCGGCATCCGTTAACTGGGGCGGGCGAGGTGATTAACACGCCATCGGGCGGCGCGGCGCGGGCTGTTGCGAGCAGTTTGGCGGTGTTCGCGCGGCGGCATTAGGCGGTAAAATTGGTCATTAGCTGTTATTCGTTTTATTGTGCGGGAGGATGATTGTGACTTTAGCATTGCTCGTCGGCCAGATCGTATTCAACTCTATGTTCCTTCAGGGCGCGGTCTGCCCGGAGCGGGGCGGGGAGCTTTGCAGTCTGAAAGTCCTGCACAAAGGCGAGTGGGTGGAAACACTTTACTCGTCCACTTCGCCAACGGGGTGGCAGGGGCGGGCGCCATGGCTGTGGCCGGCGACGGGGAAGGGCACGCCGCTTCCCGCACATGGGTTTGTTCGGGATTTGCCATGGGCTGTTTTTGGGCGGACACAGGATTCGGTTTCGGTTGGATTGACCGATAACGAGCAGACGCGGGCTAAGTATCCGTTTGGCTTTGCATTGCGGGCGGAGTACCGGGTTGTTGATCGCCAGATGACCATTCGGTTTCGCGTCGCGGCTTCGGAGGCGAACCAATCCGCCATGCCGTTTGCGGTGGGGAACCACATAACGTTTCGTACTCCGTTGGTTGCGGGTACTGAAGCTGACGCGATGACGCTGCTCTCGCCATCCACCGTCGAGTATTTGAAGCGGGATGGCGCGCCCTCAGGGGAGACCGTTTCGCGGTCGTTGCCGAAGGCCGTGGCGTTGCGGGATTTTGACGCACGGACGGCTGTGTCGTTGGGCGGGTACAAAGGCGACCCGTTTATGGTGCTGCGCGATCCGGGCGGGTTGGCGGTGCGGATTTCGCACACCGCTATTTCCGTGCCGGAGGAGCCGGTGGTGCGCTTTAACATGTGGGGAGATCCGTCAAAGGGCTACTTCAGTCCGGAGCCCTGGGTGGGTCTGCAGGATGCGCACCGGTTAGGCAAAGGCCTGGTTCGGCTGGCGCCGGGTAAAGATTGGGAGTGGGTGATTACGATCGCCTTCGTCGACTGAGGGTGTGTTTTGGGTTAGGCTGGAAGTATATGCGTTTGGTGTATTTATTTTGCTTCGCGTCTGTTTTGGGGTTCGCTGCTAATACCGGCAAACCTGCGTCCGTCACCTTTCACAAAGAAGTGTTGCCTGTGCTGCAGGCCAAATGCCAGAGCTGTCACCGGCCTGGAGAAGCCGCGCCGTTTTCCCTGTTGACCTTCGAGCAGGCGCGGCCATACGCGAAGGCCATGCGCGAGGCCGTGCTGGCCAAGCGTATGCCGCCGTGGTTTGCCGATCCGCATGTGGGCGGGAAGTTTGCCAATGACTGGTCGCTGGCGGAAGCTGATATCAAGACGCTGGCGGCTTGGGCCGACCAGGGCGCGCCGGAAGGTAAAAAGTCCGACTCCAAGCCGAATCCGGTGTTCACGAATGGCTGGAGGATTCCGGCGCCGGATATGGTCTTTGAGATGACCGAACCATTCGCGGTCCCGAATTCGGGGACGGTGGAGTACCAGTACTACATCCTGCCGACCGGCCTGACGGAAGACAAGTGGGTGCAACTGGCCGAAGCGCGGCCAGGCTATCGGAGCGTGGTGCATCACATCATCGCATTTGTGCGGGAGCCGGGTTCGAAGTGGCTGGACGGAGCGCCCGTAAACAAGGGCTTTGTACCGGGCAAGGGCGGCCGGGGCATGCCGGATGGATTCCTTGCCGGGTTTGCGCCGGGGACGCTGCCGACGCGGCTCCGCGATGGGCAGGCGATGCTGCTGAAGGCCGGTTCCGACGTTGTATTCCAGATGCACTATACGACGAATGGCAAGGCGGGTCCGGACCAATCGAAGCTCGGGTTAGTGTTTGCTAAGGAGCCGGTGAAACAGCGTGTTCATATGCTGCAGGTGCAGAATGGACGGTTCACAATTCCGGCCGGGGCAACGGATCATCCGGTGTCGGCGGCGATCACGCTGGGCGCCGATGTGGAACTGCTGGACTTGCAGCCGCACATGCACGCGCGAGGCAAGACGGCGCTGATGAAGGCGATCTACCCGACGGGCGAGGAAGAGAAGCTGCTGTCGATAAAGTGGGACTTCAACTGGCAGTTGGCGTATGAGTACGCGCCGGGAAAGATGATGCCCAAGGGGACGCGAATTGAGGGGTTGAACACCTACGACAATTCGCCGAACAACAAGTACAATCCGGATCCCACGGTGGAAGTAAAGTGGGGCGACCAGAGCTGGGAGGAGATGATGATCAACTTCTTCCGCGTGGCTGTGGACGTGAATGTGAAGCCGGGTTCGTTGATTGTGCGGACGCCTCCGAAGCCGGCGGCGGACTAATTAGATCGTCTGCGTGCGACCGGTTTCGGCGGCTTTGTAACCGGCGAAAACTGTCTTCAGCGCGTGCAGGCTTTCATTGGCGGTGAGCAGGGGCGGCTCTAGCGATAGGGCCACCCTTACCACGTGTTGGACCCATGGCGTGTAACCGGCTTGCGGCGTGGGCTTCATGCGTTGGATGGGTTGGCCGTGGGTCTGCCATTCGAGCGGCGCTTCCGGGCGATCGTGGTGAATTTCCAGCCAGCCGTTGGCTCCCCAGAACTTGAAGAACAGGTGCTTGCCTTTATCGATGTAATAGCCGGAAGTGAGAGTGCCGAAGGTGCCATTCGCGAATTTGAGCGCAACGGCGGCGGAGTCTTCCGTATCGATAGGCTGGCCGCCGACATTGCCGGTGAAGCCGGCGATTTGGGTGATTGGAGAGCCGCCGATATAGGCGGCGAGGTCGAGCCAATGGATGCCAAGCCAGAGAAGATGGCCGCCGCCGGAGCGGCTCTTCCTGGCAGTCCAGGTCTGGTGGTAGGCGGGCTTGGTGAGGCGGGTTTGGTCGGCGATCGTGTGCATTTCCATGCCGTAGATTTTGCCGATGACACCCTCGGCGATGAGGCCGCGGGCGTGGCGCATGACGGGGTCGACACGGTTCGACAGGGCGAGCATCAGGTGTAGGCTCTTGGCATTTGCTTTGGCTGTTAATGGGGCGAAATCTTCGGCTCTGACGCAGGCGGGCTTCTCCGCCATAACGTGGCAGCCAGCGTTGAGAGCGGCGTCAATGACGGGCGGAGCCAGCCGGGCTTCCATCGGGATGATGGCTAGTTGAGGTTTGTGTTTCCGGAACAAGTCGCCAGGGTTCTGGTAGACGGCGGCGAGTTTGGCGCCGAGTCCTTTACGAACTTGTTGCTCAGTGGCGGCATCGGCCAGATAGACCTTGGTGGCTTCCGGTGTTTTGGCGAGACCTTCGATATAGGCGCTGAGATGGGGGCCGTCGGCGTGGGTGATCAGAGCGACTTCGGCTTGGGCCGGGCCGGCGGCGAGGGCGGAAAAGAGTTGCGTGAATTCGCGGCGTTGCATGATTATCCTTTGGGCGCGGACCAGTGGTCACGGTATTCACGGCTGGTGAGCGCGTCGGCTTCGTGGTCGGAATCGATGGATTCGTTGATTAGACGAATGGCGCGGCCGGTTCTGGCGACGATGTTGCCCAGGTGCGCGAGGGCAGTGGAAAGATGGCCTTCTTCGATCTCGACCTTCGGTTTCCCGCGCGATTTGACGCAGTCGAGGAAGTTGCGGGCGTGAGGGTCGTCGATGGATGTTCCGTCGTGCATGTCTCCAAGGACAAGGTTGTTCTTTTCGTCATAGACGCGAAACCCCCACTCCTTGCCGTTGAAGCGGCCGAACTGCGCGACTCCTTTATCGCCATAAACGGCGACGCCGTTGTCGCAGCCTTCGAGGCCGTAAGGGTTCCAGAGGCGCTGTTCGAACTGGATGATCTTGTCGCCGTAATCGTAGGTGATGTTCATGGTGTCGGGCGTTTGCTGGTCGTCGTCGAAGTAGAGTTTCTTGCCCATGCCGGATACGGTTTTCGGCAGACCAACGTTGAGGGCGCGGCGGGCGATGTCGAGTTCGTGAACGCCGTCGTTGCCGATATCGCCGCAGCCGTAGTGCCAGTGCCAATTCACAGTGGAGTGGAAGCGATTTCGATTGAACGGGAGCGGGGGCAGGGGGCCGGTCCAAATGTCGTAATCGAGTCCGGCGGGGACCGGTTCGTCGGGCTTGCGGCCGATGTTACGGCGGAGTTGAACGTTCCAGACTTTGGCCGTGAGGACGCGGCCGAGTTTGCCCGATTGCACGTATTCGTGGAAGCGCTGAGTGACCGGCAGACTGGGGAGTTGGGTGCCGGCCTGGACGATGCGTTTATGGCGGCGGGCGGCATCGACCATCAGGCGGCCTTCGCGGATATTGTGGGACACGGGCTTTTCGACGTAGACGTCTTTTCCCGCGTCGCAGGCGAGGATCGTGCCGGAGGCGTGCCAATGGATGGGGGTGCCCATAACGATGGCGTCGATGGACTTATCGTCGAGGCAGCGGCGAATGTCCGAGACGACAGGCGGACGTTTTCGACCGTTACTTTCGATGATTTTGAGGGCGGGTTCGACGACGGTTGAGTCTACGTCGCAAACGTAGGCGATGTCGACATCGGGCATTTTGGCGAAGGCTTCAGTGAGCGAGCGGCCGCGGCCGCGGACACCCATCAGGGCAATGGTGATTCTGTCGTTGGGGGCAGCTAGGCTAAGCAGTATGGAGCGGCGGGTCATAGTCATAAATGCGCTTTCATAAATTGGAGAAATACGGTCCAATCCGATGGGATCATGCCGTGGCCGCCATCATGCATGTGGTAGCCGAGAGTAGTCAATATGGTTTGGCGCGCGGGCGGGACGTCCTTGTTTTCCGGCGTGGACTTGCCGAAAAGTTTGTAGACGGGGGCGGCGGCGAGCGCGGCCGGATATTCGTCTTTGGGGTCCGGCCATTTGTCGGTGGCGACCGTTTGCAGGAGCAGCGGGCGCGGGGCGGTGAGGGCGATCGGCATGTGCGCATCGATAGGAGAATCATTCGGGTTATTTGCGTATTTGCTATAGTTTTCAGCAAATTGATAGGGGTAGCGGGTGGGGGCGGTGAGGTGGGCGATGGTCTCGCCGTAGTTGCGGCGGGAGATCGCGGCGCCGCCTTCACCGGAGCAACTGGCGATGACCATGGCGAAGCGGGCGTCGTGGGCGCCGGTCCACAATACGGTTTTGCCGAGCCGCGAGACGCCGGTTAAGGCGACTGGTTTGGCGTCTATGCGTTTGTCGGTTTCGAGATAATCCAGAGCGCGGCTTAAGCCCCAGGCCCAAGCCGAGATCGTACCCCATTCATCCGGCTTTGGAGTCGGGAAGAGAGACCGCACGCCGTGCGGAAGACCGCCGTTGAAGTCGGGGTCGATGTCGCCGTAGTAGACCGTGGTGAAGCCGAAACCGGCGTCGAGGAAGGGCTCGATTCCGACGCGGCCGAAGGCGCGGCCTTGTGCGGCCGGAACGCGTTTTTTCTCGCGGTTCCAAACATCGCCGGGCTTGATGCCGGGGTCGTCAACAGCGTTGGAATTGGCTGAGAACGACGCGTTGAGGAGAACGGGTACGGGCTGGGCCGCATTCGCGGGAGTGTATACGAGAAGATCCATTTTCGGGCCGGTTTTATTGGCTCCGAAATAGATGGTGATCTGTTTGCGAATTGCTTTATCGTTGATGGCTTTGGTGCCGGCGCCGGTGATTTCGATGTTGAGGCTTTTGGGGGCGGGGGGCGTACGGCCGAATTGCAGATCCTCGAAGAGTTTCGCGATTTCCGGACGCCGTTTTTGGCGCCAGGTTTTGGCGTCCTGGACGGTTTTCCCATTCGCTAGTCGGAGGGGGTCGGGGAGGGTGTAGGCCCCACTGTTCGCGTGGGTATAATTCACCGGAATGCCGGCGATTGTATCGTTGGGGGCGTCGGGGATTTGAGCGGATAAGGCGAACGCGAACAAGACGGTGACAAGGTGTATCACGTCGTAAAAATATCACGTTAGAAGAGGCCGGTGGGCTACTTTGTGCGTTTCGCGGTGAATGGGCGAGGTTCTCCCCGGCGGCCCATGCGTGTCATCTTGATTTCGTTGCCTGATACGGCGCCCTTATAAGTCTGATCGCCGCGTTCATTGTCGACGACGACGAACGAAATGGTCTCGCCTGCGACTTTGCCATTGACGATCGGCACTTTGCCTTGCAAACCGTCGAGGGCGCCGGTGAGTTTGCCGCCATCGGCCTTGAAGACGAAAGTGGCGTCGATCAGTCAATCTCTCTGGCCCGGGATTTTTGCGATCCAAGTTCCAGTTACATCCGCGGCGAATGCCGTAACTCCCAAGAGCAGAATCGAAATACGAGCGAGTAGGATCATGTGGAAAGACCGTCCTTTACACGGAAGAGGATTTCACATTCATTGACTAGTACTTGATATCCAGGTGAGCGGTAGCGAGCCAATTTTGCGCGTCGAGGCGTGAATCGAGAGCGCTCAGCATGATGCCGTTGGAGAGCAGTGTGCGTTCGGGCGGGTAGGGGGATTTCTTCGTCAATACCAGGTCTTCGAAATGCCGCGCCATGAAGCCCCAGTGGTTGTGGACGTGCAGTTGGATGTAGAAGCAACTGGCATGGACTTTGCCGGACGTTTCGCGGGCGGCGAAGAGGTAATCGCGGGACTGGGCGTTGAGGTTCAAGATGCTCGCCTTTAGCCCGTCGCGGTATTTGACGAAGATGGCCTGCGGCGGTGTGTTGTTCGAGGGGACGTGATTGATTTTGTGTGTAAGGGCGGCGTCGAGGAGATCGCGGGACCAGAATTTGTCCTGCCAGATTTGTTCGCCTTCGACGCAGCGGATTTCGGCGACGCCGGTCTCGCCGCCCTTGCGTTTTTCGGCCATGGCCTGCATGAGTTCGATGGCGTGATAGCCGTGTTCTTCAAGATCTGAGAAGGAGACCGCGAGGACTTCGTCGAGCTCGATGCCGGACTTGAATTCGAGGACCGGGCGGCGCCACGTTAATGGCAGCGAAGAGCCGCAGAAGAAGGGGATATTGTCCTTCTTCACGCGGTCGTAAATCGCTTTGGCGTCGGCCCAATCGTAAGCGAAATACTTGTCGTTCATCAGCGGGACTACACGGCCATTTTGTTGAAATACCTGGGTGACTTCGTCGAAGCGCTTCTTCCGCGGGTACATGAAATTGCCGCGCGGCGTGCGGGGATAGTCGCCGTGTTCGCCGATCACCGCGACGCCATCGACGGCGAGTTTCTCACCGCCCTGGCAGAGGGCCGCTTTAACGGATTTGTAGATTCTTACGCCATACTCTTCGGCTTGCTCGCGGGCCATGTCATTGGCCGGGAATTGGTCGACGTAGAAGCTGACGGTTTGAACGCGCGGACGATGGCTGACGCCATTGAGGCGATAGCCTTCAAGGAGACGGCTCATGAAAACATCGGCGTGGGAATTGGGGAAATAGGCGTTGAGGATGCAGGCGACTTTGGGGCGTTTGTCGGCGGCGAGCGCGGCGAGTAGGGCGCGGCGGGTGAGGGACATTTCTTATGACAGGATACACTGATGAGTTGCCGACGCTGGCAACTGCAGCGACGGGCGGCACCATCTATGAATAGCCCTCAGGCTGCGCCGTTCGGCTACATTGACGGTATGGAAGTGCATCTACCGCCCGGCGCGGAAACCAAGCTCGCGAGCTTCGCTAATCAGCGCGGCACGGATGCCCAAGTCCTGGCGCGTGCCGCAATTGAGCGTTTTGTGGATTTCGACGACTCGTTCGTACGGGAACTCGAAAAGGGCCTCGGGCAAATCGACCGGGATCACGTGGTCACGCATGATCAGGTTGGCGTACGTCTCGAAATGCTCCTGACTGAAATACATCTCTGTAATGCAACTTCGCTGGACGGAAGAAGGTTTTTGACGCGCCGGCCTCGCTGGTAAAATTTCAGCACCGCGGGCGCCCCGGAAGAAAGGACGGTACGCGCGAACTTGTGTTGTCGCCGCTGCCGTATGTCGTGGTGTATCCCGTGCGCGGCGGCGTAATTTACATCGCGGGCGTTCTGCTCGGCGCGCAGCAAAGGCCATAGCAAAAACCAGTGGGTTACACGCACCTAAGCCTCGGCTTCACGTCCCTATGTATGCCAAGCTCAGTTTGGCCCGCCGATCCCGCAAGCTTAACGGCCTCTCAAACATGTAGAATCGGCATGCTATGAAGAAACTCATTTTGGCGATAGCCAGTATTCTGGCGGCGATGGCGGCGGATGCCGCCGGTGAATGGAAGGCGACCGCTGAAGGCCCAAATGGGGCGATGGAGCGGACGCTTTCGTTAAAAGTGGATGGAGCCAAATTGACCGGTGAGACGGTGAGATCATTCATTAGAAAGTGGGTGATTGAAGAGGGGAAGATCGACGGGGATACTTTCCCCTTTGTGATCACGGCGAAAATCCAGGACAACGAAATGAAGATCGGCTACAAAGGCGAAGTGACGGGGAAGAACACGATGACGCTGACGTCCGAAGTCGGCGGCAACTCGATTGAGTGGACGGCGACGCGGGTAAGGTAGCTAGAAAACGAAGCGGGCGCCGAGTTGAATCCGGCGGCCTGCGCCGGCGCCGCTGACGATGCCGAAGCCCGGCCCGTTCAGCGTTGCGCCGGGACCGCCGAAGTTCGGGTGGTTGGTGATGTTGAAGAATTCACCGCGGATCTGCACTTTCATCGATTCGCCGAAGGGGAAATTGCGGAGAATCGACGCGTCGAGATTGATTGTCCCGTCGGCGCGGACGATGTTGACGCCCTGATTGCCAAACATGAACTGTGCCGGCTGGACGAAGGCCGAGGTGTCAAACCACTGATCGAGAGTCTTCTGATCGTTTGAGAAATTGGGGTTTCGAATTACGTCGGCGCGTTGGGCGCCGGCGCTGTTGACGAAGGTGTTGTTAACCTGCGTGTTGACGGTGAAGGGCTCACCCGATTGCAGCGTCGTGATGCCGCCAAGCGACCAGTTGCCTGCCACCGCGCCGAGCCAGCTATCGCTCAAGTATTTTTTCCCTTTGCCGACGGGAATGTCATAAACGCTGGTCATGGTGAAGCGGTGGCGAATGTCGTTGCCGGTGGGGCCCCAATCGGCGCGGCGGTTGTAGAAATTGCTGAAACCGATGTCGGCGCCGAGGGAGCCGCCATCGGTGTAGTTGTTGAACGCGCGAGCCCAGGTGTAGGTGCCAAGGATGCTGTAGCCGCCAGCAAAGCGGCGCTCCAGCCGGGCGACGCTGGCGTAATAACGGGCGTCACCGAAAGCGGGGCCTTGCAGATTTACGTTCGAGAATTGCGGGAAGGGGCGGTCCGCCTGCGTTGGCGTCCGGCCCTGTGCGATGGCTGCGGCAAGCCGGTCCGGCGTAACCTGATTCAGCGAGAGATTGCCGCTGGGAAGTTTGTGGGCAAGGTTCCCGATGAAGCTGATTTCAGCCAGAAAGCCGCGGCCGATTTCGCGTTGGATGCCGAGGTTGAACATCTCCGAATAGCCGGTGCGCCGGCGGGTTTCAAAAAAGGTGACGGCGGTGGTTGGCTGCTGTCCGGAGCGGACAGCGCCGAAGCTGTCGTTGAGCGTGGCGCCTTGCAGAGCGACGCTGACACTGCGAGCGCAATGGAAAGTGAGTAGCCGAGGGAGGCGGAGTTAGGGGCATTGCCGACGGCTAAGTAAGTCCTAGACCTTCCGGGGCGACCGTAGAATACGATAGACACTTGGAGGGATCTTGACGATTTATTTGGATGCTTGCTGCCTGAGCCGTCTGACTGATGATCAGACGCAGCGGAGAATACGCGAGGAGGCTGAGGTCATAGAACAGATCTTGGTTCAGGCGCAAGCGGGAGTTTGGGCGATGATATCCAGTGCAGCGTTGGTCGAGGAAGTGGGCCGCATCCGTTCGCCGGAACGGCGGATCGCGGTGGAAGCGCTTCTGTCGCTTGCGACGAAATCGGTGGAGTTGAGCGCTGGCGTGAGGGCGCGTGCCAGGGAATTCGCCGCAGGCGGCTACGGTTCCTTCGATGCCCTTCACCTCGCGGCAGCAGAGGCGGCATCCGCCGATGTGTTGTTGTCGACCGACGACCGGTTCGTCAGCCTTGCGAGACGTGGAATTGCCGGCCCCCGAATTGCCGTAAGAAATCCGTTATCTTTGGTTGGAGGAGCTTGGCGTATGATCGCACTTGATCAGTTGACGGATGAACAGTTTGAGCGGCACGCGCTTGATCTACTGAAACGCGAGTTGGGCGCGGGTGGGCTTGCGCGATTTCTCCGGCTGTACCGGTCTGGAACTGGCGACTATACCCGCGACCGCTACGGGGGGCAGGACCACCTGAGTGTGGACGAGATATTGGCTTCGATTGACTCGCATCGCGAGGAGTGACGGACGTTTGACGGCTTCTTAGAATGGCACTGCTGGACTACCTTCGTACCAACCGCGAAATTGTGTTGGGGCAGACGATTCTGCAAGTCGTCTCGAATGCCGGTGGTGGCAGTCTTCTGGACGGAAACTCCGCGTCGGACGAGTTTCGGGAGTTTTTAACGTTGGTACCAGTTGATTCGTTGTATATCTACGTACGCCAGTGCCTCGAAACACCCTTTCTGAAAAGCGGATTCGTTCTGCAGGACCTCGTGAATGAGTTGGGCCGCCGACTTGATTTTGAGGTCGAGAACGGACTGTATCAGGGGCGAAGGAATGCAATCGGATTCGACGGTATTTGGCGCTTTCCGAGCGAACCGGAACTGGTGGTAGAGGTAAAAACCACGGATGCCTATTCTTTCCCCCTGAAGACAATGCACGAATATCGGCAGGAGCTGATGGCTCTCCATCAGATTGGCCGAACTGCCTCCATTCTGATAGTGGTGGGCCGCGAAGACACTGGCGCATTAGAGGCACAAGTCAGAGGTTCACGTTACGCGTGGGATATTCGCCTGGTAAGCGTCGAGAGTCTAGTCAAACTCGTGCAAATTCGCGCAAAATCGGATGATCCCGCAACGGTTCGGCAAATCCACCAGTTGTTCCGTCCCTTCGAGTACACGAAGGTCGACAAAATTATCGACATATTGTTTACGACGGCGACAGATGTGGCAAGCCAACAGGACGATGAGCAGATTGAACCATCGCCTTCGGCGACCGAAAGGCAGGAAACGGTTCCTCAGACACAGGAACGTACGGATAGGTCCTTGATCGAAGAGATGAAGGATCGAGCAATAAAAGGTTTTTCCAAAATGAAAGGGGTAGAGTTGGTGCGCCGCAGTCGGAGCTACTTCTGGAGCGCCGATAAACAATTTCGCGCGTGCTGTACCGTCTCCAAGCGCTACGACAATCCGTATCAACCCTATTGGTTTGCGTATCATCCGAAATGGGACGATTTCTTACGAGAAGGCGATGGCTATTTGATTTTTGCGTGTATGGACCTTGAATCAGGGTTCGCGGTCCCCCAGCGGTGGTTTGCGGAGAACACGGCCAACCTCAACGCTTCTGAAAGAGAAGGGAAGTTAGCCTATTGGCACATTCCGATAACGACGTTCGACGACGGCGGTTTAGCGATCAACTTGACAAGAGTTGGCCGCAAGTATTCCCTTGAGCCGCACAAATTCCCGCTTGTTAGCAAAGCCTAACGGCGTCGCATTCATATAGAATCGGCGTGCTATGAAGAAACTCATTTTGGCGATAGCCAGCGTTCTCGCGGCGATTCGTTGAAGGTGGACGGAGCCAAATTGACCGGTGAGACGGTGAGCTCATTCATTGGAAAGTCGGTGATTGAAGAGGGGAAGATCGACGGGGATACTTTCCCCTTTGTGATCACGGCGAAAATCCAGGACAACGAAATGAAGATCGGCTACAAAGGCGAAGTGACGGGGAAGAACACGATGACGCTGACGTCCGAAGTCGGCGGCAACTCGATTGAGTGGACGGCGACGCGGGTAAGGTAGCTAGAAAACGAAGCGGGCGCCGAGTTGAATCCGGCGGCCTGCGCCGGCGCCGCTGACGATGCCGAAGCCCGGCCCGTTCAGCGTTGCGCCGGGACCGCCGAAGTTCGGGTGGTTGGTGATGTTGAAGAATTCACCGCGGATCTGCACTTTCATCGATTCGCCGAAGGGGAAATTGCGGAGAATCGACGCGTCGAGATTGATTGTCCCGTCGGCGCGGACGATGTTGACGCCCTGATTGCCAAACATGAACTGTGCCGGCTGGACGAAGGCCGAGGTGTCAAACCACTGATCGAGAGTCTTCTGATCGTTTGAGAAATTGGGGTTTCGAATTACGTCGGCGCGTTGGGCGCCGGCGCTGTTGACGAAGGTGTTGTTAACCTGCGTGTTGACGGTGAAGGGCTCACCCGATTGCAGCGTCGTGATGCCGCCAAGCGACCAGTTGCCTGCCACCGCGCCGAGCCAGCTATCGCTCAAGTATTTTTTCCCTTTGCCGACGGGAATGTCATAAACGCTGGTCATGGTGAAGCGGTGGCGAATGTCGTTGCCGGTGGGGCCCCAATCGGCGCGGCGGTTGTAGAAATTGCTGAAACCGATGTCGGCGCCGAGGGAGCCGCCATCGGTGTAGTTGTTGAACGCGCGAGCCCAGGTGTAGGTGCCAAGGATGCTGTAGCCGCCAGCAAAGCGGCGCTCCAGCCGGGCGACGCTGGCGTAATAACGGGCGTCACCGAAAGCGGGGCCTTGCAGATTTACGTTCGAGAATTGCGGGAAGGGGCGGTCCGCCTGCGTTGGCGTCCGGCCCTGTGCGATGGCTGCGGCAAGCCGGTCCGGCGTAACCTGATTCAGCGAGAGATTGCCGCTGGGAAGTTTGTGGGCAAGGTTCCCGATGAAGCTGATTTCAGCCAGAAAGCCGCGGCCGATTTCGCGTTGGATGCCGAGGTTGAACATCTCCGAATAGCCCGTGCGGCGGCGGGTTTCAAAGAACGTGATGGCGGTGGTAGGCTGCTGGCCGACGCGGACGGCGCCGAAGCTATCGTTGAGCGTGGCGCCTTGGAGCACGACACTAACGCCGTCCTTCAAGTAGAACGGCGCGGTGATGCCGTTGTCCGGGGTGTTGAGAACGGCGGAGAGTTCGTAGCCGAGGGACGCGGAGTTGGGGACACCGGCGTCGAATGGATGGGCGAAGAAGATGCCGACGGCTCCGCGGATGACGGTCTTCTGGGATCCGAAGGCTTTCCAGGCGAAGCCGAATCGCGGGCCGAAATTGTTCCAATCCGTATCGTAAAGCGAGTTGCGCCAACCGCTGACGCCCAGAAATTTGACGACGCCGGGAGTACCGCTGACGGGGTTGATTTGCGTGGTGTCGAAGGAGTTGCCGCGGCCATTTACATCGCGCATGGCCGTATCGGTTTCCCAGCGGACGCCAAGGTTCAGCGTGAGATTGCGAGTGATGTTCCAGTCGTCCTGCGCGAAGCCGGCGAGGTACGTGCTGCGGCGGTTCAGCGGTTGAGTTTCGCGGGCGGAAAAGCCGGTGGTGAAGCCCAGGAGCATGGTGGCGAGGCCGTTGCCGGACGTGGCGACGCCGGGCTGACCAGTGGCGAGCAGGCTAAAAGAAAAAGCTCCCGCAGCGGTGGGGCGGTTAACTTCATCGTTGAGCGAAGGACGCCATTCGCCGCCGAATTTGAAGCTGTGTTTACCGCGGATCCAGGACAGGTTATTGACGATCTGGTATTGCTGGATGGGGAACTGGCGGCGCTCCTGGTTGGCGGAGCCAAGGGCGGTGACGCCAGCGGCGGAGAACTGCGGGAAGTCCCCGTCGGGGATGCCGCGAAGGCCGAGTTGCGTGGCCCAGGGCTTGCCGCGGCCGAGGGCGATGGCGTGGTTAATGCGGTTGGAATACGTCATCCGGAAATCGTTAACGGTGGTCGCGGAGACGGTTCTAGTCCAACTGCCGTAGAAGTAGTTTTGGTGGCGCAGCGCGATGCCGTTAGGATCGGCTCCCGCGTCGGGAAAGACGCTGGTTCGATCGGTATCGTCGGAGTTATAGAGATACCGGCCGCTGACGCGGTCTTTGGCGCCGAAGTTGTGATCGACCTTGGCGGTGTAGTTTTCGCGGGTAAGACCGTTGACGAAATTGGCGCGGAAATTATTGGCGCCGGCGAGGGAGTCCGGGGTGCGATTGGGGAGGGGGAAGAAGGGGATGAGCTTTAGCGCGACGGGATCGAGACGGGAGGCGGGGATGCGGTTGCCGGGAAACTGCGTGCGGGTTTGGCGACCGTTGATGAGTTGGGTCGTGGCGGGGTCGTACACGGGAATCAACGCTCCGGCGGCATTGGTGGATTGCCCGAAATCGCCTACGCGCTGGAGGGCCGTTGGTACGGTGAGGGTGCTGATCGCGCCGTCACGCCGGCGCGAGCCTTCATAGGCGAAGAAGAAGAAGGTCTTGTCTTTGCCGTTGTATATCTTTGGAATCCTGACCGGCCCGCCGATAGTGCCGCCGTAGACGTTGTATCGCAGCGGCGCTTTGGATTTCTTGCCGTCGACGATCGGCGCGAAGAAATTGGCGGCGTCGAACTTCTCGTTGCGGACGTATTCAAAGAGCGAGCCGTGTACATCGTTGGTGCCGCTCTTGGTGGTGGCGACGATGACGCCGCCGTTGGAGCCACCGTACTCCGCCGAGTAACCGTTGGCCATGATCTTCACTTCGGCGATGGTCTCGACGGGAGGATCCAGATCGACCTGACCAACGCCGAGACGCATATTCTGGCCGGTGCCGCCGTCGATCCAGAACATTTGCGATTGCTGGCGCGAACCGGCGAGGGAGAAGTTGGGTTTCTGACCGCTATCGTAGCCGATGAAGACGGCGGCGCCAGTCATTTGAATTAGATTGAGCGAACGGCGATCGCCTAAGGGCAGGTCTTCAACGGCTTTGGCTTCGACGAGTTGCGCGACGTCCGAGGTGCGGGTTTCGAGCAGCGTGGCGGAGCCGGAGACGGTAATGCTTTCGCTGACGGAGCCGACTTCGAGTTGAATATCGAGCTCCAAATTTTGGCCAGTGTTGAGCACCAGTCCGCGGCGAACGAAGCGGCGGAACCCGGTCTTCTCAGCTTCGACAATGTATTGGCCGATAGGGAGTTGACGGAGCGAGAAGAGGCCGTCGTCATTGGTGGTGTACACGACTTTCTGCTGCGTGGCGATGAAGGTGGCGGTGAGTTGGACGCCGGGAATGGCGGAGCCTTGCTGGTCGCGCGCGATGCCGGTGATGGTGGCGGTGGGCGACTGTGCGATTAGACAGACGGAAGCGAAAAGCGTGGACACCCTGAGGAGAGGCATGCAGGAATTATAGGTGAATCGCGACCCCCTCTCGACACGCGGCGTCAAAGCTCGAATTCCAGCGGCTCCCCGGCCGCGTTGTCTGCCGCTTCGACAATTCATGGCGACAGAATTGGTGTAGTATCCATCCTGAACATGAAGCACGAGGAAATTCCAAAATTCAGTCTGAGGATCGTGGCCGCGAGTTTTGGGCTACCCACGATTCCAGCGGTTTCATCGACTGGCAAGCAGGACAAACCCGGAAGTTCCCGAAGCTGAAACCTACGCTTCGGACCATCTCACTCCGGCTTCCCGTTTCCATGATTCACGACCGTAAGATCCTCGCGAACAAGAAGAACGTTCCGTATCAATCGCTGCTGAAAGTGTACTTGGCCGAACGATTGGAGCAGGAACGACGTCGCCCTGCCGTTTCCAAAACTCCAGGGTGAACAGCCGCTCGCACGATGTTGGCCAAAACCTGCCCCGCCGCTGAATCTGTTACACTATCACCACCGGTTACTGAACAAATTTTCCTCGCGTGTGATATCCTCCGCGTGCGGAAACCCGTTCTTAAACCAGCCGTCTCCTCCGGGCGGGCTGCTTAAGGGAACCGCATCGGAAAAGGGTTTGGCAAGGTGAAATGTGCTCCTTTTCCGATGCGGATCGCCCCGAACGAACTTTCGTTGGGGCTCACGGACCCGGCGCCAATACTTCCTGGAGCGAACACGTCCGCTAAAACGTGCCGCAATCGCTCCGGGCTGGGCCCGCGTCCAATCATTCCCAGCCCGATGCGCCAGTACAATACCGGAACCATTGATGGATCCGCGGAGAGATCGTAACTGCTCAAAATTGAAAAGATCGTGAATTGGAATACTGTCAACCTTCGCGTTGGTGGCGAAAAAAGACCCTCTGAACCGATCCGCCAACGAGTGGAAGGAGCGGTTCTAAACTTTTTACCGGCTCCCGCAAGCACGCTTGATTCAGCCCGCCCGCTTCTTTCGTGTAGCGTTTCAATCCAGAGGGTTGGGTTATTTGATTAACTTCATCAATTCACGTGACTACCCAGCAAGTGGGTAACCAACAGCTACATTCCAGCAAATCGTTGAAAATAAATCAAGTGCCTTCTTCGCAAAAGTTTGCCGCTGCCTCCCTCCACGCTCCCACTGTGTCGATATGACACAATGAAATGGTGTCTATGCCGACGCGCCGAGCGGCGCTGTCCACCCTCGCCGCCGCCGCGGCCGCGGTCGCCCACGCCCAACAACAGCCGGAAGAAGAGTTCCATGTCTACGGCGACAACCCGCGACTCTTCCTCAACCCCCGCCGCCTCCGCCTCCTCAAACGGGAACGTGAACGCACCTCCGTCCGCTGGATCCAGTTCGAAACCCTCGTCGCCGGCAAAGCCCAAATGGCCGAACCGGGCTTCGCCTACGCCCTCTTTCACATCGTTTCCGGCAGTCTCGACTTCGGCAAACAGGCCATCCAGTTCGCCCTCCAGTCCAAAGACATCCGCCAGCAAGCCATCGTCCTCGATTGGTGCCAGTCCCTCCTCTCCGGGGACCAATCCAAACTCCTGACCGTTAAACTCCGCCAAGCCCTGGTAGCCCCAGCCGCCAACCGCGGCATTCCCGCCATGCGCGCCCGCGCCCTCGCCGCCGTCGTCATCGGCGACGCCGAAGAACTCGAGAAACTCGTCAAGGATTGGTGGCGCAAAGAAGTCGCTCCCGGACTTCGCAACGGCTCCTACCGCTACTCGCGGGAAGACAGCTACGCCCTTTTTGAGGTGCTCCACGCCATTCGCGACGCTATCCAGATTGACCTCCGCGAAGACGCGCCCCGCTACTTCAAAGAACTCCCCGCTTACCATATCCTTAGCTACTACCCAGCCACCTATCCCGCCGCCGAAAACGAGTACCGCGTCCCATTCTACGACGGCGATGGCGACCCCGACCTCCGCGTCGCCGCCCTCGCCCGCGCCGCCGATCTCGCCATGGTCGCCTTCGACACGAACGCCCAGGAAACCCAGTTCGTCCAAGGCTGGCTTATTCATGACCGTTTCCTCATGCGCGGCGTCTTCGGTATGGTCTATGAATTTCTATGGGCGAATCCCTACCAGCCCGGTTTGAGTTATTATCACTTGCCGCTATCTATGCATGCCGGCGCCGCCGGCAAACTAGCCCTCCGCAGCAGTTGGGAAGACGACGCTACCTGGTTCCACTACTCCGATCGCAAGGTCCAGTTTTTCGAAGAGGGCCAGCGCAAGGATCGCGGATTGAATTCCCCCGCCCCCGTCGAGATCGGCGGCACTATTGTCCATTTCGGCAAGGACAGGATGAAGTTCCAACCTGCCAACGCCGAGCCGCAAAAGGCCTACATCATCGGCATGGCTCCGAACGCCCGCTACGATGTTGAAATCGATGATGAGGAAATCGTCGAAAAACTCACCGACGCCGGCGGCATCCTGGAATTCGATTTCCCGCCGATGCAGGACCGCTCCGTCCGCGTCACACGCGCCACGTAACGGCCGTGCCTGTCGAGTCGTTTGGCGATGTGCGCCGGTAGATCGTCACCGACGAAGGCGCGAAGTACCGGGAACTCTAGCGCACGCTTACCGGATGATTCTTCAAAGACCGCCGCGGTTAGTTGGCGAGAGGCCGCCGGAGTAAAGACTGGGAATCTATGGGACTGCGGACATGTTATCATCATAGGCGGATGGTGATAACATGATCCGTACGCAAGTTAGCCTTGATGAGCACGAGTATAGTCTCGCCAAAGCCGAGGCGCATTCGATGGGGATCTCAGTAGCCGAATTCGTCCGGCGTGCTATCCGGGAGGCGCTTCCTGTCCGTGGAGAAGGTCCATGGATGAAATATGCGGGGACTGTGGAAACCGGCGACCCTCGCTCCAGCCAGTCCGTGGATGAGTGGGTCTATGGCCGGAAAGACTGAGTGCTACGTTGACACATCCGCGTTCATCGCCTTTCGGGACCGGTCCGATAGCTTCCATGCGTTGTTCCGCCGATTGTTTTCCTCGCCGCCGCCGCTGACCACATCCTCCCTGGTTGTCGCCGAAGGTCATGGCTGGTTTCTTCGCCGCTTCGATCAGCGGCGGGCCGTGGAATTCCTGGCATTCATTGATGCGCTTCCTGGCTTGACCATCCGCGGTTTTGACGATCCCGAACTGACCAAGGCCGGACGCATCGTGAAGAAGTTCTCCGATCAAAATCTCACCTTGGCCGATGCTCACGGGCTCGCTATTATGCGGGAACTCCGGATCGACTGCTGTTGGTCGACAGACCGCCATCTCGGTTTGGACGGCGTCCCCTTGGTTATTTGAACAGTCTCGGTCCTCCCAGAATTTATCCGTCTACCTTCCGGCGTAGAGTCCGTCTCGCCGAGCCGATTCCAAACAGCGTCATTGAGGTTGATTCAATCCCCATCCGACGCTACCCAATGCCAACGGTTATCGCCGACCCGACCGTCTGGCGGAGATAGATTTCGTTGAGCCTGAAATCAAAAACGCACCAAAGACCTCGCGTAATTGATTAGCGGCATGGCTACCGAAAGCGCGCTTAAAGAATGCCCGAGCTGCAACAATCATACGAACCCGATAACAGCACACCAGTAAGGACTCAGCACAACAACCGACAGACCCGACAAGGAACGAGTCGCGACGTATGCACCACTCACCACCGTCTGCGAATTTTGCGGATGGAAAATCACGACCACGAGAGCATGAACAATGGTGAAGTACATCAACATAGCACCAGACGACAACGACCACGAACGCCTGGTAAAAGCCAAATGCGAAAAGAACGGGCAAGACTTCATCATGGAGCTTGCACCATGAATTTCCAGGCCGACCCCTACCCCCGGAGCAACGCGAAAGTCGTCAAGATCACGATCACCAACCCACGGGTAACGTCGTCGAGCCACCAACAGGCGTCGTAGTCTGTCCTCGTCACCGACGAAAGAAACACAAAACAACGAGGTGACACACGACCAATTACGATATTTACTTCAGCCCGCCGTTCATTTCATCCCGTAACTCTTGTATACTAATCTTCGCTTCCAGCCAGAGATCTAAACTGGCAAATCACGGGGCAATGCGAAGGAGTGTACGGATGACCTTCTTCAAGCGCGCGATAGCGGAGTTCTTCGGAACATTTTGGCTGGTTTTCGGCGGCTGTGGCAGTGCCGTCTTGGCCGCCGCGTTTCCAGGTGTAGGGATTGGTCTTTTGGGCGTTTCGCTGGCATTCGGGCTCACTCTGCTGACGATGGCCTATGCGATCGGACATATCTCGGGGTGTCATTTGAATCCGGCGGTTTCGATTGGTCTGGCGGTGGGGAAACGGTTTCCGATGGCGGAGTTGCCCCACTATATTGCGGCCCAAGTCCTGGGCGGAATCGCCGGGGCGGGGACGCTTCTCGTGATTGCGAGCGGCAAAGCCGGGTTTGACGTTTCGGCGGGTTTTGCGAGCAACGGATTTGAAGCGCACTCGCCGGGCGCTTACTCCATGATGGCCTGCCTAACGGCGGAAGTTGTACTAACGTTCTTCTTCCTGATGATCATTCTCGGTTCGACGGATAAGAGGGCGCCGGGCGGGTTTGCGCCAATCGCGATTGGCTTGGGGCTGACGCTGATTCACTTGATTGGCATTCCGGTGACCAATTTGAGCGTGAATCCGGCGCGAAGCACAGGACCGGCGGTCTTTGTCGGCGGCTGGGCGCTGGAACAGTTGTGGCTGTTCTGGCTGGCGCCGATTATTGGCGCGGCTATTGCGGGGGTTGTCTATCCGGCGATTGCCGGGGAGTCGGAAACCCCGAAAGCAATGGCGAAGGCTGCCTGAAAATGACTACTGGTTGTCCTTCCACTCCTCGTACCAAGCCATTTGGATAGCTTCGAGTTTTCCCTCATTGGACTTGGCCGGGTCGTCCTCGAAATCCGGGAGTGCAATCACGGATTTATGGAGATCCGTGAAGCGGACAGTGAGCGGATCGGTATCGGGCTGGGCCTCGTACAGAGACAGTCCGATATCTTCGGCGTCGAGCCAGGTTAGCTTTTTCATGCGTCGATTTTCGTTCCCTTGAGAGCGCTGCGGACGGCGGTGTTCATCATCATTTCAGCGAGCTTCATGGTCGCCTTATTGAGCGCTTCCAGCTTGTCGAGAATCAGGTGGTGGTTCTCACCGTGATAGGCGAGCAGGAGTTCGGCGATGCTGTTATCGACCAGTGCGCGCTCCTCATCGCTCAACTCCATGTACACGTCGTCCCCTTTGGCTTTATCGACGGCGTTCAGAATCCGATCGGCTTCCACGCGCGCTTCGCGGACCTGCCGCTCATTGAAATCTTCTTCCGCTTTGGCGAATGATTCGAGAATCATTGCTTCGACTTGCTCGTCTGAAAGGCCGTAGCTCGGCTTCACCTCCACCGTCTGCTCTTTACCAGTGCGGAGGTCCTTCGCGGTGACGTTGAGAATACCGTTGGCGTCGATCAAAAAGCGCACTTCGATCTTTGCCATTCCAGCGGGCAGCGGGTCAATGTCCTTCAGATCGAAACGGGCCAGGCTGCGGCAATCGCGGACCATTTCCCGCTCGCCTTGTACGACATGAATGAGTACGTTTCGCTGACCGTCAATGGCGGTTGTAAACGTCTCGGAAGCGGTAGCGGGGATGGTGGAGTTCCGGTGGACGAGCTTGGAAATAACGCCGCCCATCGTCTCGATACCGAGGCTCAGCGGCGTCACGTCGAGCAGCAGTTTATCGTGAACATGGCCGCTCAAAATACCGGCCTGGACAGCGGCGCCGAGCGCGACCACTTCGTCGGGATTCAACTCTGTATGGGGCTCGGCTTTGAAGAGCGCGCGGACCGCTTGCCGGACCATCGGGATGCGCGTCGAACCGCCGACGAGTACGACTTCGTCGATCTCTTCCGGCGTGACGCCGGCGTCGGCCATGCATTCGCGGCAAGGGCCAAGAGTGCGATTCACGATGGGCGCGATGAGCTTTTCCAAGCTGTCGCGGGTGAGTTCGCGTCGGTAGGAACGGCCCTGATAATGGAAGGCGATCGTGGTAACGGCGAGCGTGGAGAGTTGGTGTTTAGCGTCGATGACAGCGCGCCGCAGCGTCTGCACCGCCACTTGGTCACCGCTCAAATCCATGCCCCATTCGGCGGCCACGTCTTCGAGCGCGACACGCAGCAGCAGGTTGTCGAAATCATCACCGCCCAAGTGCGTGTCGCCGTTGGTAGCCAGGACTTCGAAGATGCCGTCGTGCAGTTTGAGGATGGAAATGTCGAAGGTTCCGCCGCCCAGGTCATAGACGGCGACGATGCCGTTCTCGCGCTTGTCAAGGCCATAGGCGAGTGCGGCGGCGGTGGGCTCATTCACCAGCCGCATTACCTGTATACCGGCGATGCGGCCGGCGTCTTTGGTGGCTTGGCGCTGGGCATCGTTGAAGTAGGCGGGGACGGTGATGACGGCGTGGTCAACCGGTTCGCCAAGGTAGGCTTCGGCGTTGCGCTTCAACTGGCGCAGGACATGTGCGCTGATTCCGGACGGGGTGAAACGCTTGCCGCCAAGCGAGAGTTGGATGACCGATTCGCTGCCGGCGGCGATTTGGAACGGGAAGAGTTTCAGCTCGTCCTGAACGTCGGAAACGCCGCGGCCCATCAGCCGTTTCACCGAATAGATGGTGCGGTCCGGATGGGTGATCAGCCGTTTTACGGCAAGCGCGCCGACAATGGGTTCACCATGTTCGGGGATGGAGACAACGCTGGGGACGAGCGGCGAGCCGTCGGTTCCAGGGATGACTTTCGGCGCGGTGAGGTCCATGAACGCGACGAGCGAATTGGTGGTTCCGAGATCGATGCCGACGACTTTGTGCGGCTTATCTTCGTTCCCGAAATCAATTTGGAAAAGGGACATGAGGTTGGGTTAAACAAGGGCGGCGCGAGCGGCGCGCACGAGGTTCTGCAAGTATTTTCGCCGATTGAGGAGAGTTCGCAGACTGGCAAGGATTTCGCGATCGGCGGCGGCGTCGTACTCGATGAAAATCCGATCCCGTTGGGAATCAAGCACGCCGAGTAGGCCTTCAAATTTGGCTAGCGCGCGGGCAACTTCCGCCTTGGCGGCGGCGTTGCCATCGCGGGCTTCTTCCAGCGCTATGTTCAGTTCGAAGATTTCTTCCAGAAGCTCCGGTGGCACGTCGCGGCCGCGCTGTTCGCCGATGTCGAAGCCTTCGCCTTTAAGGACGTACTCGGCGCGGGCGACCGGATCGCGCAGGACACGCCAGGCATCGTTGAGAGTGGCGGACGCAGCCTCGGCAGATGCCAACTGCTCCCCCCCGGCGCGGGCGTGGCGGTCCGGATGCCATTCGCGGCTGTTGGCATAAAAACGGCGCTGGAGGTCTTCGACATCCAGCGCCAATTTTTTCTCAATGCCGAAAATAGCGAAGTAATCGGAAGGAGGAGGACCGGAAAACATGTTACGCCGAGAACGATGTCCCGCAGCCGCAGGACTTCTGGGCGTTTGGATTGATGAACTCGAAGCCGGACTGGATGATGGTTTCCTTGTAATCGAGAATCATTCCATTGAGGAAGTTCATGCTCTTCGGATCCACCCAGACGTCGACGCCATCGAAATTAAAAACATGATCGGTAGCGCGCGGCTTGGTGTCGAACTTGAACTGATAGCTCAAACCGGAGCAGCCGCCGCCGAGTACGCCCAAACGCAGTCCGCCCGTAACGCCCTGCTTTTCAAACGCTTGGCGAATCTTGCTGACAGCCTTCGGCGTGACGTCGATGGCGGGCGCGGCTTCGGTGGTGGTCATGTTAGTGGGCAACCGTTTCCGCGGCCGCGACGTGCGCACCCTGCTTGGTTTTGTAATCGTTGATAGCCGCTTTAATTGCGTCTTCCGCGAGCACCGAGCAGTGAATCTTGACGGGCGGCAGCGCCAGTTCGGTCACAATATCGGTGTTCTTGATTTCCAGCGCTTCATCCACAGTTTTGCCTTTAAGCCATTCGGTGGCGAGGGACGAGCTGGCGATGGCGCTGCCGCAGCCGAACGTCTTAAACTTGGCGTCTTCGATGACGCCGGTGTTGGAGTTGACTTGAATCTGCAGCTTCATCACGTCGCCGCACTCGGGGGCGCCCACCATGCCGGTTCCGACATCGGTGCGGCCTTTGTCCATCGAGCCGACGTTTCGCGGATTGTTGTAGTGGTCAACAACTTTATCAGAGTAAGCCATGGTAATTTCTCCTCGAGATTAATGGGCGGTCCATTGGACCTTGCTGAGATCGACGCCGTCTTTGAACATCTCCCAAAGCGGGGAAAGTTCGCGTAGTTTGTTAACCACTTCGATCATTTTTTGAGCGACGTAGTCGACTTCCGCTTCGGTGTTAAAACGGCCCAAACCGAAACGGATGGATGTGTGGGCGAGGTCGTCGCCAAGGCCGAGCGCCTTCAGGACGTAGCTCGGTTCCAGCGTCGCCGAAGTGCAGGCCGACCCGGACGAGACGGCGATATCGTTGATTCCCATCAGCAGGCTTTCGCCCTCAACGTAGGCAAAACTCATGTTGAGATTGTTGGGCAGCCGCTGCTCCATCGTGCCATTGATGTAGACCTCTTCCAGACCCGCCTCCAGCGTCGCCCGCAGGCGGTCGCGCAGACCGCGAAGCCGAACCGACTCGGAGGGCATTTCCCGCTGTGCGATTTCGCAAGCGGCGCCGAGACCGACGATGCCGGGGACGTTCAACGTGCCGGATCGCATGCCGCGCTCGTGCCCGCCGCCGTCCATCTGCCCGGTGAGTTGCACGCGCGGGTTCTTGCGACGCACGTAGAGAGCGCCAACACCCTTGGGACCATAGATTTTGTGGCCGGTGATGGAGAGAAGATCGATACCGTCATCAATCACATTGACGGGAATCTTGCCGCAGGCCTGAACGGCGTCGGAATGAAACAAAACGCCGCGTTCTTTGGCGATTTTGCCAATTTCCTTCACCGGCTGAATGACGCCGATCTCATTGTTGGCATACATGATGCTGATCAGAATCGTCTTGTCCGTGATCGCGTCGCGCAACATGTCGAGATCGATCAGGCCGTCGCCCTTAAGTGGCAGATAAGTAACCCGGCAGCCCTTTTTTTCCAAGTGCTTGCAGGTATCGAGGACCGCCTTATGCTCCGTGGCGGCGGTGATGAGGTGATTGCCCTTTTCGGCATACATCTCGGCGACGCCCTTAAGCGCGAGGTTGTTCGATTCGGTGGCGCCGCTGGTGAATACGATCTCTTTAGCATTAGCGCTGATGAGCGCGGCGATCTGCTTACGGCCTTTTTCGACGGCGTCTTCCGCCGCCCATCCATACGCATGATTACGGCTGGCGGCGTTGCCAAAATTTTCGGTGAAATAGGGAATCATTGCGTCGAGAACGCGGGGATCCACCGGAGTTGTAGCGTGATTGTCGAAGTAAATCGGCTTGGACATGGAGTTCTTTCTAGGGATTCAAAACGGTAAGGTTCCGACTCGAATACTTTGGGTGCGGCGCCGGCGGGGCGGCGCCATTTACGCGCCCCTCCGGGTCGGCGGCAAGTTCGGCCATGGACATGTTGGCCAAAACCTCCAAAATGCTGTCGTGAACGCGGCGCAGCGGATCGCGAACATTACAGCGGTCCTGATGCTCACAATCGGTACCGCCTTCGGTGAAACAGGAGGTCAGGAAAATCGGCCCGTCAATCGCGCGGATCACATCGAGTACGGTGATTCCTCGCGGCTCCCCGGCCAGACGGTAGCCGCCGTTGGCGCCATGTTCGGAAGCCAGAAACCCGCTGCGAGCCAACTTCTGCAGTACCTTGGACAACACCGGTACAGGAACCCCATAACGGTCGGCGATTTCCTTGGCGCTCGCCGATCGCGGCCGAACCACGGTCAAGTGCTTTAACGCAATTAATCCGTAATCGGCTTTCTTTGTGAGTTTCAGCATTTGAACACCAGGATCGAGGCCACTATTTGAAATGCGACTGATTCGGTCCTAGATTTATGGTACCGCACCCGGCGACGCGTCGCAACTGCCACTCCTGTAATTCCTGGCCCTTTATCCTTAACAACATAAAATTGGACCGAATCGGTCTTAGTTGGACACCGGATCCCGGTTTCGTTAACGACTGAGGCTTTCTGTAAGGGTCCGGATGGTATAATCGACAAGGCCTTATTTTTCATTCACTTCGCTTGCAATTGGGAACGATCATTGGAAATCATCATACGAAACGCGGACGCCGGACATGGGTGTAACGGTACAGACTCCGGGCGCCCGCGCGAGCCAATGGAAATTAACTTGAGGGTAGGTCGATGATCCGGCTTTTCCAGGTCTTCATCCCGGCGAGCGTCGTCGCACTTCTGGTCTCCGAAGTAATCCTCCTCTATTTCTGTTTCGGAATCGCACTTACGCTGGTGACGGACGTCGATCCGGAATTCGTCCTGTTTTACGATGGAGGTCTGGCGCGCATCTCCATTGCGGTGTTCAGCATCCTGGTCGCGCTCTATTTTCAGGATTTGTACACGGAACTGCGGATCCGCAGCCGCATCTTTTTATGGCAGCAGTTTTCGATGGCGGTTGGCTTGGCGTTTCTCGTCCAGGGCATGTCAACTTACGTGAACCCCTCATTGACGCTTTCACGCTGGATGATGATCTATGCGTCGGGACTTATTTTGCTCCTACTGCCGGCTTGGCGCATCCTCTTCTGCCGCCTGGTGTTGACGTCGATGAATGCGCCGAAGATGCTGCTATTGGGTACGTCCCCGGTCCTGGTCGAAATCAGCAAGCGTTTACAGGAACGAATCGAATTGGGCTTTACGGTGATCGGCTATCTCGATGACGGCGCTGGTGGAGCGGAACCGCCCACCATGGGTACCATCCCGCGCCTGGGAACGCTAGACGATCTGCGCCAGGTGGTGACGACGGAAAAGCCGGAGCGAATCGTAGTGGGAATGGCGGAACGGCGGGCGCGGCTGCCCGTTTACGACCTGTTGGAACTGCGGCTGTCCGGGATTCATGTGGAAGAGGCGGCGGCGCTCTACGAAAGTTGTTTCGGCCGGGTATCCACTCGCGATCTGCGGCCGTCGCAACTGGTATTTTCGAGTGAACTAGGTCCCAGCAGAAACAGCGTAGCGATGCAACAGATCTATTCCTTCCTGGTGGCGCTGCTGGGCGCAATTCTGACGCTGCCCCTGATGTTGCTGGCGGCGATGCTGGTGCGGGCGACCTCAAAGGGACCCGTACTGTATAAGCAAACGCGGGTCGGCAAGAATGGAGAACTAATATCGGTATTAAAGTTTCGCTCCATGTTCGTGGATGCGGAGGCAGTCAGCGGAGCCGTCTGGGCGTCCAAGAACGATCCGCGAATTACGATGGTGGGGAAATACTTGCGGAAATTCCGTATTGATGAATTGCCGCAGTTCTGGAATGTGCTGCGCGGGGATATGAGCTTCGTCGGGCCCCGCCCGGAGCGGCCGGAATTTGTTCAGGCGCTATCGGAAAAGATACCTTTTTATCCGCAACGGCACTGCGTTAAGCCCGGGTTAACCGGCTGGGCGCAGATCAACCACAAGTACGGCGATACGATTGAAGACACGATAACGAAGCTGGAATTCGACCTCTACTACATCAAGCACATCTCGTTTTCGCTCGACATGTATATCATCATGAACACGTTGAAAACCGTGATTCTGGGGCGGGGCGCGCAATAGCTACATGTAAAGCCCGCCATTGACGTCCAGCACGTGGCCAGTGATATAAGAAGCGCCTTCGGAGGCCAGGAATGCGACCGCCGCGGCGATGTCCTCCGAAGCGCCAAAGCGCGCCAGCGGAATGTTGGTAAGCATCCTTTGTTTAAATTCGTCGCTCAGCACCGCCGTCATATCCGTGGCAATGAATCCGGGCGCAACGGCGTTGACGGTGATGTTGCGGCTACTCAACTCCCGCGCCAGCGACTTGGTGAGTCCAATCAACCCGGCCTTGGCGGCGACATAATTGGCTTGGCCGGCGTTGCCCATCTGGCCGACAACCGAGGTGATATTGATAATCCTTCCCCAGCGTTCTTTCATCATCCCCTGCATCACGGCCTGGCTCGCGTAGAACGACCCGCTCAGGTTCGTGTCGATTACCGATTGCCAGTCCTCCGTCTTCATCCGCACCGCGAGACCATCCTTGGTGATCCCGGCATTATTGATCAGAATGTGAATGTGTCCGAAATTTTTTGAAGCCTGAGCGACCGCTTGCACAATCGATTCTTTAGACGACAGATCGATGGCGACGGCCAGAGCTTGGCCGCCTTTCGAACGAATACCGGCGGCGACCTCTTCACAACGGTCAATCGTCCTGGCGGCAACCACCACGCGGGCTCCGCTGGCGGCCAGCGCCTCCGCGCAGGCCTGGCCGATTCCGCGGCTGGCGCCGGTGACGAAAGCGGTACGAACTATCATGGAATCATCATATGGCATATAGCGATTTACGCGACTTCATCACCGCGCTCGAAAAGGCGGGAGAACTCAAGCGCGTCCCCTTCGAAGTGGACCCGGTGCTGGAAATCACCGAATTCGCCGACCGTTCAGTAAAACACAACGGCCCGGCGTTCTTGTTTGAAAAACCCAAGGGCTATAATATGCCTGTTTTGATCAACGCATTCGCCAGCCAACGCCGCATGGAGATTGCGCTGCAGGTGGACAAGTTCCAGGACATCGCCGACCGCATCTCCGATTACCTTCAAATGCAGATGCCGCAAGGGCTGCTGGGCAAGCTCTCCATGCTGCCGAAACTGGCGGAGATGGGCGCGTTTTTTCCCAAGAAAGTATCGGGCGGGCCCTGTAAGGAAGTCATCCAAAAAGAGGGCTTCAACTTGAAAGAGATCCCCGTGCTGACGTGCTGGCCGCAGGACGGCGGACCGTTCATCACACTGCCCATGGTGTTCACGAAAAACCCGGAGACGGGCAAGCGCAACTGCGGCATGTACCGCATGCAGGTCTACGATGAACGCACCACCGGGATGCACTGGCAGACACACAAACAGGGCGCCGAGCATTATCGGCGGCGTTTCAAGGCCGGGGAAAAGCGAATGGACGTGGCGGTGGCGATTGGCGCCGATCCAGCGGCTATGTATGCCGCCATCCTGCCACTGCCGCCCGATCTCGATGAGATGATGATCGCCGGCTTTCTGCGCAAGAAGCCCGTGGAAATGGTGCCGTGCGAAACGGTGGACGTGGACGTGCCCGCCAATGCCGAACTGGTCCTGGAAGGCTACGTGGAACTTGGCGAGATGCGCACAGAAGGCCCATTCGGCGACCACACCGGCTTCTACTCGCTTGAGGACGAATACCCGGTGTTCCATGTGACGTGCGTGACGCGCCGGAAGAACCCGATCTATGCCACCACGGTCGTCGGGCCGCCGCCCATGGAAGACTACTTCATGGGCAAGGCCATTGAACGCATGTTTCTGCCGCTGATGCGGATGCAGATTCCCGAAATCCGCGATATGTGCATGCCGGCCGAAGGTATTTTTCATAATCTGATGCTGGTGTCGATTCGCAAGAGTTACCCGATGCAGGCCCGCAAAGTGATGCACGCCGTCTGGGGGCTTGGTCAGGCGATGTTCACGAAGTGCATTGTGGTTGTGGACGAGGACGTGGATGTCCAAAACTACAGCGAAGTGGCGTGGAAGGCGCTGAACAACATTGATCCGCAACGCGATATTGAGTTCGCGATGGGTCCGATTGACTCGCTCGACCACTCCAGCCGGATGGCGAACTGGGGGTCGAAGTTCGGCATAGACGCGACGAAGAAGTGGAAGGAAGAAGGGTTCACTAGGCCGTGGCCGGACGTGATTACAATGCCCGGCGATGTGAAGGCGCGCGTCGACGCGCTGTGGAAGAAGGCAGGTCTGTAATGTTCCAGGCCAACGCGGCCGAGACTCTGGCGCTCGCCGCGGGCGGATTGTGGCTCGCCGGGTGGGCGCACGGGCGCGCCCGCTTCTTGGACCGTTGGAACATTCCCCGGCCTGTCACCGGCGGCTTGGTTCTAGCGGGGCTGGTTACGGGGCTGCGCGCCGTCGGCTTCGAGTGCGGTTTCGACACGATGCTGCGCGATCTGCTGACGCTTGTTTTCTTCACGGCGATCGGACTTCGAGCCAGCGTTGGATTACTGCGGCGCGATGGGGGGACCGTGGTTATTTGCCTGGCGTTGGCGGTGGCAGGCGCGGAGTTGCAGAACGCCGTTGGCATTATCGGCGCGAAGCTATTTGGTTTGAATCCGCTCTTGGGAATTGTGGCCGGTGCTACCACATTGGCGGGGGGGCCGGCGACGGCGTTGGCATTCGGCAAGACCTTTGAAGAGATGGGCGTCGCCGATGCGCAGACGGTGGGCGTGGCGGCGGCGGTGTTTGGCATTTTGGCGGCGGGGTTGTTGGGCGGAGCGGTGGGCGGATGGCTGATCCGGCGCCATGAATTGGTTGCGCGACCGGTCGACGCGGTGCGAGGCGGGGAAGCGCAGCGCGGCAATTGGCTATTCACATTGGCGGCGATTGCACTGGTAATGGGCGCGGGCTCGGTATTAAGCCGTTGGATTGCGGTTGCGGGGTTGACGTTGCCGGGTTACATCGGGTCGATGATAGTGGCGGCGGTGGTGCGATGGCGCGACGACGGCGGGCGGCGATTGTTGGACGAGCCTGCCCTGGATAGGGCGGGCAGTCTGAGCCTGGGTTTGTTTATTGTAATGGCGCTGTTGACGCTGAAGCTTTGGGTGCTGGCTGCACTCGCCGTGCCGCTCTTGGTGATATTGACGGCACAGGTAGTGGTGACGACGCTGTTTGCGATTTTTGTCGCGTATCGATGGCTGGGACGCGATTATGAAGGCGCGGTGGCGACGGCGGGGTGGACGGGATTTATGCTGGGAACGACCGCAAACGCCGTGGCGTGTATGGATGTATTGGAAGCCCGGCACGGGGCCGCGCCACGGGCCAGATTGGCCGTGCCGGTGGTAGGGGCGTTCCTCATCGACTTCACCAATTCGTTCGTGATCCTCTCCGGCGCGGACTTCGTCCGGCGCTTTTTGTTATGATTGAATGGTAGTAGATTGGGTGCCCATAGCTCAGTTGGTAGAGCGCCGGATTGTGGTTCCGGAAGTCACGGGTTCAAGCCCCGTTGGGCACCCCAAATAAAGCCTCTGGGTTTATTGGTTTAGCGAAAATTGGCGATTTAGATTCTGCACTGTGTTGCAATCCGCCTTTCTCCAGAATTCAAAAAGTGGCGCCAGCCTGAGGCGGCGATCGACCGCTCCTCCGCCATCGGGTCCTGGCCGTGGATAAATTCCACTCGCGTATTCCCTCCGCACGCACACCCTTTTCCGGCGAGTTTTCTTGGTGTCAGATGCCAGGTGCCACAGACTGAACATCCAAGGTTTTGGTGGAAGTTGCCGCCGCTGGGACGACCAAGAGATTTCATCGACAGTTGGCGCGTTGGGTCGAGCGGTTTGGTTCAGTGGCACCTAAGCTTACTGATGCGTCTTTGTGCCAATGTATAGCATTGGAATCGGCTCGGCGTTCGGCCCGCTGTCGCTCATAATTCGAGCGCCCAAGCCGACACTCGCGAGCGCCTTTTCGATCATGTGCGCGATTGGCGGGACCGGCTCGTTGACATCCCGCTTGTAAATGATCGCCAGTCCCCACTCAGCGCGATCTGTGGTTCGGTGGCCATCCCTGATATTCCACGCCCCTTCTTTGAAGGCGCCCAACAACTCCCGGTAGTACGACACGCCGTCATCAGCTTCGAAGGCAACATACAGTGCGAATGGATCTGAGTTTTTGTTCTTTTTAAGGAACTCAATCAACTTGCCGCGCTGCTCTGCGGTAAGAGTTCGCGGGGCAAGCCGCGCCTCAAGCGCCAGCCTCGCATCCCTCTCCTCCTTAGCCATCTTTTCAGCAGAGGACACTTTCGCTGACATCTCCTGCTTGGACTGATCGTCTAAGTGCTTTTGCAATGCGTTCTTGCGCAGGTTTAGGAAATAGACAGCGCCACCGCTGATGGCTGAAATCACGGCCGCAGCGATGATCACCCCTCCAAGGGTGTTTACTTTGTTGGCGATTTGCTCTATCTCTTGATGTATGGATGCCATGTTTCTCGTAGCGTTTGCGGTCGTGACGACCATGTTTTCCTGTTTTTCGGTCGGCTACATCGTCGGCAAGAACTCCCGCGCCCCCCCGGTAGAGGTGGATGCACATGGGCCTGGTTACTTAGGATCAAGAAGCTTTGTTTTCGCCTGTTGGAACTCCTCGGCGGTCAAAAGGCCCGCGCTGAACATCTTTCCCAGTGATTCCATTTGCGCTGCGAGGTCAGCGGGCGGCGTGGGTACTGGTTTAGTGGCAATCTCCGCAATTCCCTTATCTCTATCTGCGAGGGCGGCCGAAGCGGCCGCCGTTTCCAGTTGGCCGAGAACAATCCGCTCCAATGCCAAATTGGATTCCAGCGCGTACCACTGGTAGACGCTGGCCATAAACGGCTTCGCGAGACCTGCGAACGCAACTTTCATCTCGGCTCGGCAGAGCCCGCCAGGAGCTTCCTGCAGGTAGAGCGACGCGGAGTCAACGCGGAATGATCGCCACGTCGGGCCGAAAAACGCAGTGTTTGCCGTCGTGTAATTCTTGATCGAGTTCGATGACGAGTATCCCGTGTCCTGCCCGCCGTCGAAGGCGAAGGTGGCTGTCAGCGTCTCCTTGTCGAGCACGAGCGGGCGAAACTTTTTATCGCCGAAGGCTTTTATAGCAGGTGCCCAGAGGAGCGGGCACCGAGCGGGCAAATGACGGACGTTCGGCGGCTGGTCGTATACTTCAAGGGCCCTCACTTTTACTGAGGAGAAAACAACGGGCTCCTTTGAATCCGACAGCATCACCCGCTGATTCCCCTTAAAGGTCAACGAAGCGCCGGACGCCCAGACTCCAGTCCATAGGCGCAACACGCACTCACTCCCGCCAGGCATGATGGGCTCGCCATGCTTATCAGTGGCGGTGACACAAAACTCCGCGCGGTGGACGTTGTGAATCGATGTGTTCTTGATGGACGCGAGCCATGTGATTTTTGCCTTGTTCGCCGCGCCGTCGGCTGACAGCGAAAGCTTACCGGAGAACTGGCCTTTTTCATGCTCGATTTCAACCGGGTAATCGCCCACGGTTTTCTCCGCGCTGAATGACGCGCACGCCAGTATCAAGAACAACCATATACGCATCGCGTTTCCTTTCCTACCACTCCATCTCTGCGAGGATTTCACCTTCAACAACCGACAGCCTCGCTATGTCCGCCTTTGCCTCTGCCAAGTCTGTCCGTAATTCCATTTATGGATGCCATTGTCTGCAATTCCCCTTCTAGGCGCAATCCGCTAGAGTCTTGGCTATCTCGGCGGCAGTCTCAATTGAAGGTGTTTGCTCAGCGTATCATATTTGCGGGGCTCAGGAACCGTTCATCCCGCCGAGGTATAAAAGCTCTGCGATTGTTAGGACCACTCCGGCGTCGCTTAATCTAGTTAGCCTTTTCGCCGCGCGCGTGTCATTTCAGTCGATAAATCGGTCGTGATTTATTACCGGTCCCCACCCGCCGGCCGCCCAAAACCATAGGCCTTTAAACCAGAATATCCCGCACCACATCCCCGCTAACGCCCGTTAACCGCGCGTCCAATCCCTGGAACTTTACCGTCATCCGCAAGTGATCGATCCCCAGCAGATGCAGCATCGTCGCATGGAAATCATGCACGCTCACGGGCTTCTCTACCGCCGCATACCCTAACTCATCGGTCGCGCCGTGAGAAACTCCGCCCTTAATTCCGCCCCCCGCCATCATGTAACTAAAGCCCTTAATATGATGATCCCGCCCGTCGCCCCCCTGCGACATCGGCGTGCGCCCAAACTCTCCTCCCCAGACAACCAGCGTCTCATCCAGCATTCCCCGCTGCTTCAAATCGTTGATCAACGCCGCCGTCGCCCGGTCTACCTCCTCCGCCTTCAAAGTAACATTCGCTTTCACTCCCCCATGATGATCCCAATCGCGATGATAGAGCTGGATAAACCGGACTCCGCGTTCCGCCAAACGCCGCGCCAGCAAGCAGTTCGACGCAAATGATCCATCTCCCGGCGTCGCTCCATACGCCTCTAACACCGAAGCCGGTTCCTTCGACATATCCACCAGTCCCGGCACCGAAGTCTGCATTCGAAACGCCATTTCATACTGCGCCACCCGCGTCAGTATCTCCGGATCCTGTAAGTGCTTATATGCCGCCTTGTTCAACGCCCCCACCGCGTCGATTGAGTCTTTCTGCAGCCCCGCCCCCAGCCCCGCCGGGTTTTGAATGTATAACACCGGGTCGCCAATCGAATTCAGTTTCACTCCCTGCAACTTACTGGGTAAGATGCCCGCCGACCATTGCCGTTGCGCAATGGGCTGCATCTGTCCGCCCCGCCCCGCCGACATCAGCACCACGTAGCCCGGCAAATCCTCCGTCTCCGCGCCCAGCCCATACAGCACCCACGATCCCATGCTCGGGCGCCCCGCCAAAATCGACCCCGTATTCATCAATGTATGCGCCGGGTCGTGATTGATCTGCTCCCCCCACATAGACCGGATGATACAAACCTCATCCGCCACCGACCCCATGTGCGGGAATAGATCGCACATCTCCTGACCCGACTTGCCAAACTTCTTGAACCCCAACTGCGGCCCAAAGCAAATCAGCGGTTTGCCCTGTAACTGCGCGATCTGCTGACCTTTCGTGAATGACTCCGGCATCGGCTTCAAATGCATCTCCGCCAGACGCGGCTTGTAGTCAAATGTCTCCAAATGCGAAGGCCCGCCCGCTTGGTACAGGAATATGACCCGCTTCGCCTTCGCCGCATGGTGCAACGGCGTTATTGCGCCTTTGGCCATTAGTTGGTCCAACGCCGTCATCCCTAGCGCACCGGCCATCGTTTTATTCAAGAAAGCCCGTCGTGTGTGCATGGCTAGTTCCTCGTAATCGTCTCGTGCAAATTCAAAATCGCCCGTGTCACCGTCATTGTCGCGGCCAGTTCCACCGGATTCGCGCCCGCCAACGCCGGCGCATCGCCTGAAGTAATGAACGCCCGCGCCGCCGGCGGATCCGAATCGAACTGCCGCAAAGCCCGTTGATACAGACCCGCCAGAATCGAAAGTTCCTCAACCGATGGCGCCCGGCCCAACGCTCGCCGGAATGCCCACCCCACCCGCGCCTCCGCTGAAGTTGACCCAGCCCCACTCAAGGTATTCTGCGCAAAGACCCGCGCCGCTTCCACAAAACTCGGATCGTTCAGCAGCACCAGCGCCTGCAGGGGCGTATTGGAAACGGACCGGTTCACCGTACATTCTTCCCGGCTCGCCGCATCGAACGTCATCAGGCTCGGATGCAAAAACGTCCGTTGCCAAAACGTATACAAACCTCGTCGATACTGGTCCGCGCCCTTGCTCGCCGCATACTCGCGCTTCGGGAAATTCAACGCCGTCAGATACCCCTCCGGTTGATACGGCCGTACGCTCGGCCCGCCAAAGGACTCCGTCAATAGCCCCGAAACACTCAACGCGATATCGCGCACCACCTCTGCATCCACCCGCAACCGGTTCTGCCGCGCCAGCATCCGGTTTTCCGGATCCGAATCGCTCGAACCCGCTGAACTCTGCCGGAACGTCTGACTCATCACAATCAACTTCGTAATATGCTTCCGGTCCCAACCCTTATCCATAAACTCCGAAGCTAAGAAGTCGAGCAGATCCGCATGCACCGGCCACTCCCCCTGTGACCCCAAATCCTCTAAGACTTTCGACAAACCTACCCCAAAAAACACCCGCCATTGCCGGTTTACGAATGTCCGCGCCGTCAGCGGATTATCGCGCGACACCAGCCAGTTCGCCAGGTCAAGCCGTGTTGCCCTCCCGGTCACCGGCAGCTTGCCCAGGAACCCCGGAATCGACGGTTCGACTATCGGACCTTCCTCATCCATGAAGTTCCCGCGTCTCAATAACCGCGTCGTCTCCGGCGTCGTGGCCTCACTCACCATCACCCGCGGCACGGCAGTTTCGAACGCATCCAACTCCGCTTGCGCCCGCTGCCGGGCGGCCACAAGTTCCAAACGCTTCCCGTCCGTCCAGTCCAAAACCTTAGAAATCAGATCCTTGTCCTCAAAGGATCGTTTGTCCGACGGCTTTCGCAACGCGTCCGTCACCGGTGTCGAAAGTCCCTTGTCCACCTGCTCATTCTTCTTACTCGGGGCGTCCATTACAGGCGCCGCCAACCCCGGCGAAACGGCGATTCGTACCCGGCCCGTCGTGGCCCTCCGATACGCCGTGTCATGCCGCAACCGGATCACAATCCGCGAATTCGCGTCCGTCGTTACCGGCTCCGAAAGCCGCAATGCGAGGAAGGGAAGCACCCCGTCGTGGTAAGGCGAACCGCCCCAACCCGTCCCCGGAGCGCCATCAATGGCATTGAGCGGGTTCTGGTCCAAATTTTGCATTCGAATACCGGAAGCCGCCGTAACAAACCGCAGTTTCCTACGGGATGGTAGTAATTCCGCCTCTATCTCCGAGATCATCAACCGGTCCGCGCCCCGCGCCACGCCCAGCCCGGCCAATGACTCATCCTGCACCGCCTGCACACCCAACTGCGCCCACTTCCCGGCGCCGGGCGCAATCGTTATCGTGTACGTCTCGTTCTCCGGATTCTCGCCCGAAGCAACCACCAGTCCGTTGCCCGGCCGCACTTGTTTCGGCGTGTTTGTCATCGGCGGAATCTGGTCGTTGTAAATCGTCAATGTCGCCCGCGAGGCCGAAGCGGCGACGGGGCGTTGATAGACCCATTGCAAGTCTCCCGCTTTGTTCCGGTTCAGCAGCGACACTTCCGTTGCTCGCCCATTCGCGAGTTCCGACGCTCTCGAATCCACCGCCGCCCGCAGTTCCCGCCGCCGCTCCGCCTGCTCCGCCGTCGCCAAGTCCAGTTGCGATCCCCACGCCTTCGGCCCTTTATCCGCCACCAGCCCGGTCTCCTTTATGTCGGCGAAAAACGCCTTCATCGAATAGAAATCCTTCGCCGTAAACGGATCGAACTTATGGTCATGGCACTCCGCGCAACCAAGCGTAGAGCCCATCCAAACCGCTGTCGTCGTCCGTACCCTGTCAGCGCCATACTTCGCCAGATACTCTTTCGGCTGCAACCCGCCCTCCGCCGAGACGCGCAGAATCCGATTGTAGGCCGACGCCGTCTTCTGCCTCGCCGTAGCATTCGGAATCAAATCGCCGGCCAACTGTTCCCGCGTGAACTGATCGAACGGCTGATTCTCATGAAAAGACTGCAAGACATAGTCCCGATAAGGCCACGCCGGAAACGGATTGTCGCCGTGGAACCCCGCCGTATCGGCATACCGCACCGCGTCCAGCCAGTGCATCGCCTGTTTCTCGGCATAACGAGTCGAAGCTATCAGACGATCCACTAACTTCTCGTAAGCATTCGCCGACGCGTCAGTCACAAACGCGTCCACTTCTTCCGGCGATGGCGGAATGCCCGTCAAATCCAAGGCGACCCGCCGGATCAGCGTCCGCCGGTCCGCTTCCGGGGACCGCTTCCCGATAAACCCATCAATGGACGCCCCGGCCGTCGATCGCCGAACCGGCTCATAGGCCCAATGGCCCTCGTACTTCGCGCCTTCGGCCACCCACCGTTTAATCGTGTCTTTCTGTCTCGCGGTTAACGTCTTATGCGACGACGGCGGAGGCATAACCTGCGCTTCGCCGCCAAAGATCCGTTGAATAATATGACTCTTCGCGGGATCGCCCGGGACGATGGGCGCCACCCCGCTCCGATTCGGCCGCAACGCCTCCTCCCGCAGGTCCAGCCGTAAATTCGCCATCCGGCTCGACTTATCCGGCCCGTGGCATCGGAAGCAGGTATCGGACATGATCGGCCGGATGTCCCGGTTAAAGCTCACCGGCTCCTGGCCGCGCACAGCCAACGCAATTACAATGAACAAAAGGGTCCGCACGATTTAAGGATATACCCAATGCAAATGAACCCCAGAGTGGCCGTGGTAACGGGAGCCGGCAGCGGAATTGGCCGTGCTGTCGCCCTTCGCTTCGCCGGCGCCGGATACCAGGTTGTCATCGCCGGCCGCCGCGCCGCCGAACTCGATAAGACCGGCGCACAGGCGCCCGGAATGCTAGTGGTCCCCACCGACATCGGCGACCCGGTCGCGGTGAAGGCGCTGTTTGCCAAAACGGAGGAAGTCTTCGGCAGGATCGATGTCTTGTTCAACAACGCCGGTATGGGCGCCCCCGCGAATCCAATGGACGAAATAACTTTTGAGCAATGGTCCGCCGTTGTTGCCGTCAACCTCACCGGCGCATTCCTTTGCGCCCAGGAAGCGATGCGCATGATGAAAGCGCAAACCCCGCAGGGCGGCCGCATCATCAACAATGGTTCCATTTCCGCCCAAACGCCCCGCCCCAATTCGGCGCCTTACACGGCCACTAAACATGGGATCACCGGTCTCACCAAAAGCATCGCTCTGGACGGACGTCCGTTCAACATCGCCTGCGGCCAAATCGACATCGGCAACGCCGCCACCGAGATGACCGAGCGAATGCAACAAGGCGTCCCCCAAGCCAACGGCGCCTGGATGGTCGAGCCGCGGATGGATGTTCAACAC
>ENA-ORBV01001323-ORBV01001323.1-microbial-mat-metagenome-genome-assembly--contig:-NODE-1323-length-55267-cov-9.787806_pt1 | contig 55267 bp, 68 predicted proteins | sample MGYA00237777_ERZ505514 | MGnify/ENA primary metagenome ERZ505514 (study PRJEB26160, sample SAMN06269048) | microbial mat metagenome | isolation source: Oligotrophic lake microbial mat | place... | reverse complement strand
GTGCGTTCTATTGTCAATACTGGAAGGCGACAAGGTTTCTCTGCTTTTGAGTCTATCCTGGCTGCCTTAAATCCCCTGGAATCCTTATTCCCTCTGAGTTGAGCAATTACCAATATTCATCCCGACGACCGAGATCGCATTGAAGTATCGCTACAGCAGGAAACTCAAGGCGAAAACTTTGATCAAGAGTATCGCTACATCCGCCCGGATGGTGAAGTATACTGGCTGCGATCGAAAGCATTCCCCATTAAAAACGACACCGGAGACATCGTTCGCGTGGTGGGCACGGTGGAAGACATTAGCGATCGCAAGCAATTAGAAGCAGCCCTCCGCGCCAGCGAAGCACAATTTCGTAATGCGTTTGATGGTGCGCCAATTGGAGTTTTGCTGGTTTCACCGACTGGGCAGTTCCTCAGAGCCAATGCTCGATATTGCGACCTGATCGGATACACCGAAGCAGAACTGCTGACGCTCACCTTGCAGGACATTACGCACCCAGCCGATTTGAAAGCAGATTTGGAGGGACTTCGGCACATGATGACCGGTGAGACGCGATCGCATCAAATGAAGAAACGCTATATCACCAAGCAAGGCACAACAGTTCCAGTGCTGATGAGTGCCGCCCCCATTCTCGATCAAGCCGGACAACCGCTCTATTTTGTGGGGCACATTGAAGACATTCGCGATCGCCTCAAAGTGGAACGAATGAAAGATGAGTTTATTTCGGTGGTGAGCCACGAACTCCGCACGCCATTAACCTCCATTCGCGGGTCGATCGGCATTCTAGAATCGGGTGTTTTTAACGATCGCCCCGAAAAAGCTAAGCAGATGCTGCAAATTGCGCTGAACAACAGCGATCGCTTGGTGCGGCTAGTCAACGACATTCTTGATTTGGAACGATTAGAATCTGGCAAAGTTCAGCTTGTAATGGAGCAATGCCAGGTCACCAGCTTAATGCAGCAGGCAGTCGATGGCGTTCAAGCGATCGCCGATCAATCCGCCATTACTCTGTCCCTCACTTCCCTTTCCGCCACCCTATGGGCAGCCCCCGATGCCATCATTCAAGCCCTCATCAACCTCCTCAGCAACGCCCTCAAGTTTTCATCAAGTGGCGATACAATTTGGCTCAAAGCAGAAATGCAGCAGGAGGAAGCCGCAGAAATAGAAAGTCGAAAATCAAAAGTTACAAGTAACTTCAAACCCAACACTCAAAACTCCATCCTTTTCTCCATTACCGATCAAGGTCGTGGCATTCCAGCAGACAAACTCGAACTCATTTTTGAACAATTTCAACAGGTCGATGTGTCTGACTCACGCGAGAAAGGCGGAACCGGGCTAGGGCTAGCAATTTGCAAAAACATTGTGCAACAACATGGTGGACAAATTTGGGTAGAAAGCACCCTCGGCAAAGGAAGCAACTTTTGTTTCGCATTGCCCCTGATCGGTTAGGTTTTAGAACAGGTTTCGGGCTTCGGCTTCTGACCTCTAATTCCTGCCCACTCGCCTCTTTCCCCTTGCCTCTTGCCTTTTACTTATGACTAAGCAAATTCTAATTGTGGATGATGACGATGATATTCGGGATGTGGTGCGGGTATCGCTAGAAGAATTTGCAGGTTGGCTCACGATCGCGGCAAAATCGGCTATTGAAGGTTTGCAAATTGCCAAAACAACTGCTTTGGATGCCATTCTGGTCGATATATCAATACCGGATATGGATGGTTTTGAGATGTGTGAGCAGCTTCAGGCAGATCCTCGCACTCAGCAAATTCCAGTGATTGTGTTAACGGCGAAAGTATTATCTAGCGATCGCGATCGCTTTACAGAGTTAGAGGTGGCAGGCATCATCTCCAAACCCTTTGACCCGCTTACCATTTGGAGTCAAATCGCAGAAATGTTGGGTTGGAGCGTATAGAATCGATCCTTCCTATCAGTTTCATATTTTCTTGGTCTAATCTAGTGGACGAATGATTCAGTAGCTTTTGACTGGTTTCAGTCATGTCTAATGATGACTTATCCAAAATTAGCTACGTTGAAATTGCAACCCATGTTTTGAGTGTAGTTTTACAAAAGCTACAGGGATGCGAATATACTTTCGCGCATTTGGCGATATGAATTGCCAGACAAATGTTGGAGAATTTGCAACTGGATTTTGACCAGCATTCTCAGATTGAAAAAGGGTTTGTCCCTTTCATAGCAACAGGATGGTGTTCATGGCTACTAAATCAATTTTATTAATTGAACACGAAGCCAGTATTCGAGAGGTTTTGCACACCTGTTTGAGCGAGTTTGGTGGTTGGAGCGTCACTCTATCAAACTCAATTCAAGAAGGAATTGATTTATGTACAACGACTTCTCCGGATGTGATTTTGTTAGATGCTTCAACTTCAGAAACCGATGCTCTAATATTTTTAGAGCAATTGAAACAATATTCAATGACTCAAACTATTCCAATTTTATTAATTACTGCTAGAGCCAGTTGGTTCACGCTGAAGCAGCTTAACCAAATGGGATTTGCCGGAGCGATCGCCAAGCCATTTGATCCTTTTACCTTGCCTGCTCAAGTTTCTCGCCTGCTGGGGTGGATGGATGGCGATTGATAGTAAACTTGTTGGAGTTCGGAGTCACTGAACTGCTCAACAGAAAAGAGTTTCAAGTAAAGATCAACTCAGGAGAAAATCCATGTCTACTTTAACTGTTTGGAAATTCAATACCGTTGATGGTGCAGATAACGCTTTGAAGAAGTTAGAAGGGTTGCAGAAACAACAGATTATTCAAGTTTTGGATGCCGCGATCGTCTCATGGCCCCAAGGACGGAAAAAACCTAAAACTTATCAGGCAATGAATACCGTCGGCGCGGGTGCGCTGGGTGGAGCATTCTGGGGAATGTTGTTTGGTTTAATCTTTTTTGTGCCCCTTTTTGGTCTACTCATTGGTGCTGCTACAGGCGCGATCACCGGCAAGTTCACAGACTATGGTATCAATGACGGTTTCATCAAAGAAGTTCAAAGCAAAGTTACAGAAGGAACTTCTGCCCTATTTTTGCTGACGGGTCAAGTCACAGTCGATAAGGTGGAAGCGGCATTTGAAGACGCAGAAAAAGGTCAATTGATTCAATCCAATCTATCCACTGAGCAAGAAACAAAATTGCGCGAAGACTTTGGTGCAGAAATGTAATTCAGCTTTTCTGATCTAGCAGTAGATCGATTCGCCCATCACTTGATCGAGAATGCGGCGCATCCTGTAGGGGTATGGCAATGCTGTGCCCCTACAACAGGATTGTTTTGTAGTTAGGACTTACGCACTTGCCCCCTAAATCCCCCAATTCTGAGGGACTTTGATCTCTAGCTCCCCCAGAATTAGGGGTTGGGGGGCAAATTTCGGTTGATTTGCGGGTAGTGTTCTAGACATGTTGTTGGGGGTCTGTAGAAGTCCCAGCTGGTCAGGTGTCTAGACGCTTCAGCAACATCAGCAACATCTTTGAAACACTACCCAATAGTTCTAACTTCAAGCATTTGGCAGTAGCGGCGATGATAGCATCGGGCAATTTTAATTTGTACTGTCGTCGAATTAGAATCGCTGCATTCTCGATCTCAAGTGAGAAGGGGATGTACTGAAGACGACTCAAAAAACTATCGATAATATCAATATCCTGGTATGTGATTTTGGGAAAGCTTAGTAGTTCTATGCGAGTAATTGAGCTATAGGCACAGTCTGCATCATCAATTGCTCGGTTTGACATTAGCTGAACGACAGAATCTTGTTCATTCAAAATCGCCAAAATAAAATTTGTATTCAGAAGAAATTTAATCCCACTCATTCCGCAATTGCCTTTGAATCTCTACTGGGTCTCCCTGAAAAGTGGGTGAGTCTTTTAATAAACCTAAATAGTCAGACAAAGGTCTCTTTTGATCAGGCTTGGCAATACCTTGTAGCCCCGTCAGCGTCCCTTTGGGGATAGTTGCTTGAGCAGTTGCCTCACGCTGGGCTTTCTGTTTCAAAAACTCTACAAAATTAAGCACTTCAGCCGCCTGATTTTCTGGCAGAGTCTTCACCAATTCATAAATCTTCTCGGCTGCATTCATACGTCTCATACCTCCTTAGTTTTTGCGATCGCCGTTAGTCCCATGCTGCCCGTTCCTGCTGGATATACCGCTCCATATTCACGCTCTGCCAAACGTCTTGCCCCAACCCTGCGGCTTGACGAAAATCTAGGGGCATCGGGTCGGAGGCTACGGTGGGAATCAAAACAAAATGATGATGTTCTTTCCGAATCTCAAATTCTTGAATCCCCTCTAATAGTTCTTTGGAAATCATCAGTCCTTGCTCAGTAACTTTAACTTTCATAGATCCTCCAAACATTCATGATTGGTACTTCTTAGGGGCTTCGTTGGGCAAAAAGGTGTCATCAAGAAGGTCGGCGATCGCCAAAGGGCAAGCTTCAGGAAAAGACTCGATCGGCAACCTTGTTTCACTCGCTGCATTTTGACGCGCCGACTGATATGCCTGCTCCAGCACCAGCGATGGATAGCTCTTCAAACTCGGACTATCCTGTAAAATTTGGGCGATTTCTTCGCGGTTGTTGCGGATCGTTGTCTCCCAAGAGGCACTGCGTTGTAAGGGCTGATATTGCCACTTCAAAAGGTGCATCAACAGAACCTTGAGCCTGCTCAAAATTTCGCGTTTATCTCGCTTGCTCATGCTTCCCAGTTCATCAATCAGGTTGTCAAGATCCAATGCTTCAAAACGTCGCGCTTTTAACAGATCAACTGTCTGTTCGATCCATCGGTTGAAATCTTCGTCATAGCCAACACTGAGTTTGTTGACAACCATCGCTCTAGACCTCAATCGCTTCGTTAATGTCTATTATGCCGCCAATGCCTCATTCAACTCCTGAATGATTGTATCCATCTCATCGCCAAACAAGTCAAACATCCGAATGGTTCCACCCATACCAAACGGCTCATACTCCAGATTTTCTGCCTCCAAGTGAAACGAAGTGGCGATGTAGTCCTTGATCATCCGCAGCCACGCCACCTGCTCTTCACTAAATTTCAGCGCTCCTGCCTGCTTGCGAAACACCCAATCCTGAAAATTCCGGTTCACCGTTGCTTCGTAGTTGGTGAGCGTCGCATCAATCCCCACTACCCGCCGAATCAACGCCACCAGCGCCACCAGTTCCCCGATCGGGTTGCCATTCAACCTGCTCCATCTGTTCATATGCCTGCCACACCTGCAACGGAGCCAGCGCCGGTTTCTGCATCTTCAAAATGTCCAAAACCTCCTGCACCATCTGATAGGTGAGCGATCGCGGCTCTGACCTGGCGTTCATCAACTGAAATCAGCGGCACATCTAGCTGTTGAGCCAGCGCAACATACAATGAGTCATAAACTGCTAGTTGATAGGTCAAACCTATTTGCAGCGCATTTGGTAATAGCGGCGCTACAGGTTCTACTTGGAATGGCAGATGCAGCAATTCTGTGATGATTTGGGAGGCATCGGCGATCGCTAAATCGTCAAAACGAACGGCTTTCCAAAGGACATTCGTACATTCCAACAAGCAGAATTCGGGGATGCACAGACGGCTTCCTTTATACATCTGCGAGATCAGGTTTTTTGCTGCTGATGTGTATTGCTGTGTGATTGCATACTGAACGACCACACTCGCATCGACAACATAGATCGCCATTATGCGTTTCGATCCTCTTGAATCATTTCTAAGGTTGTTCGCGATCCGGGAGGAGGTGTCCAACGAACTCGATCCATTGATGCTAAGACTTCTTCAAGAGTACGATCGTCTTTGGGGGCGTGAGGTAATCGTTCATTCACAATACGGGTGACGAATGTTTTGAGGTCATCGATCGTCATATCAGCAACTCGTTCTGTGTTCATCGTGGGAACTCCGAAAAGTGACTTCTTATTAGATTTCTGAGGGATCAGCGACCTCAAAAAAATTGTAGCGGTGATCAAATTTTACTCGATCGGAAAACTAGGAATCAATTCATCGATCGCTTGCATGGTCTGCATGGTTTCTTTGAGGGCTACGACGACTTTTTGATAGTGCAATACATCATCAAAAGATAAGGTGCGTTTTGCTTTCTTGCGATCTTTGAGCCATTTGTCTAAGACTTGATAACCGCCGATCTTAAAGTTCCAAACTTCGGGAGCAATGCCTTCAAAGTAGCGGGTTTTGTTGATGTAAATTCGCTGTTCGGTGGGTTTGTAGGTGACTTCGGTCACGGCATTGTCTCCATCGCCGCCCATTTTGGTGATCAGATTGTTGAGTTTCTTCGATTTCATCAGGTGCAGTGCCACCAATTCTTCGCCTTTTGCACCGAGATCTTTGAATAGCTGATCGCTGCTGGTTAACGGCACACGGGGAAAGTCACCTTTTAGAAACTCAGCGTAGCGATCGCGATAGGTGGGGCTATGAAAGATAGCGTAAATATAGTAAAAAATTGCTTCTGGTGTGGGAATGTAGCCAAGCTTGGATTTTATTATAGTAAGAAAAGATTGAGAAAAATTTGCTCTTTTTTGATTTAATAAATCAAAAGAATCTGGTTCAGGATAAAGATACAAAGGGAAATGAAAACTATTGTTAGATGTTTTCGGCGACATCAAGATCTTTTCTGTGATCAAATTAGTAGCCTGAATATGTCCAAAATCCTCTCCTTTTGTCATTCTGCTTGTCAGTATTGCCATGTTATCTGACAACATATGTCTCATAACATCTCCCCGTGGTGTGCAATGAAATCCTCTTGAATGCCCCGTAAAGTAAGTGTATCGAATGTCAAAAGGTCTGTACAAAACTGGTTTTACTTTTTCGCTATCTATTTCATTTTTTTTGATATCAAGTTGTGCAAGTCCAACTTGCCAGTCTCTAGAATCACTACCCAACCTATATTTCTCTCTTGCTTCTTCAACAGTCAAAGAAACAAAATTGTTAATAATGCCCCATATATCCTCGCTTGACCATTGAACAGCAAAATGATCACGAGCAGTCACAATACCAGTTGAGTTAACTGGCATGATTTCTGTAATTTTCCAAGCTCTACTATATTCACTTAGCAAATCTATATTTTGAGGAATAAATAGATAAGCTGGAGATGCAGGAGCTAGCTCTGTCCACTCGACTGTAGTAATATCATGCTCCAAAAGATAGCGATATTTATCTTCCCGTGAACCCCAAAGATCAGCGTGATAAATCTTTGTCATGGGTCAAGCTTCTGTTGTGGAGGTGTACCAGGTTTCTAAAGATAGATTGCGAATAGCTTGGATGCGTCGAAAATCGCTGTCCGCAGAAACTAGAGTGAGATCATGTTCAACCGCAACGCTGGCAATCCATAAATCACTCTCTTGAATACCAATATCAGATAATTTGGTTTGTCGCCGTTTGACTTTCTCTCTTGCTCCATAATGGCGAATCAACTCTGCCTTGAATTCACCATAAATTTCAGATGTTATCGAGGTAATCGGATAAGACCTGATATCTCGAATAAAATTTTGAACATTCTCAATGTTTTCTAACTGTCTCTGGGAGTTTTGAGCCATGAAAATTAACTCCGCCTGAACAATTGGGCAGATTGCAACTAAACGTTGCCCAATTTGGTAAAAACGACGACACACATCAGGATTGCCATTCAGAACATAACTGCAATGATTTGTATCCAGTAAATACACCACCTAAATTCCTTCATCGTTATCAGTAGCAATGTAGAATCGACCACGAGTGTCGTGAACGAGTTGAAGACATTCCTCCAAATCGTCGCCATGCCAGGTGCCTACGTAGTTCAACAAAGATGCGGCTGTTGAGGAAGGCTTCTCTACTTCTGAGGGTGGATGGATATGGCGAGACTTGAAGAATAGAAGGAACTCTAGGACGAGCGCTAACATTTCATCTGGTGTTTGTTCAATTTCCTGACGTAGTTGGTCTCGAATTGAGGGTTTGACCGTTTGTTCTATAGATGCGTCGGTAGCTGAATATGCAACAGGCTCTTGAATTTCCATAGGTCGCGCCTCTTAGCTAACAGATTTAGGATATTTGACCATGATAGCCACTGCCACCCCTTGCTGAATATCAAACACATTTTTATCGGGGGAACCGTCGGGGGAAACTTCTTTTTTCTTGCTGTTGCCGTGCAAATCCATCAGATAGATTTCATCAAAAGTTTTTTCTAAACTTTGGCGCATTCCGCGAAAGGTGGGGTTATCCAAATAGCCGTGATTGGTGATGAATGCCAAAATGCCAGAGCCTGTTCTGTCAATTCGCCATTGCCCAAATCGAATAAATTTCACATAGTCATCTTGTAAACCTTTGGGATTGCGTTCTCCTAGCGGCATCCCGTCTACCTGATAGTAATCTCGCACCAGTCCACTAATCCATTCACCGTTATTGGAAGACGCATAGGAATAGGGCGGATTGCCTAACACCACCATGACTGGAGCATCGCGTTTAATCTCTGAGGCTTCATTGGCTTCCTGGGCGACAAACTGACCAAACAAAATCTCTGACTTTTTCATCGCCTCATCCAGCGTATTCGTTAGATAAATTCCTAAGCGCTGTTTGCCCTGAAACTGGTAGCCAAGCTCCTGAAGTTGCAGACCGAGTTTGAGGTGAGCGATCGCATAAGGAGCCATCAACAACTCAAAGCCAAACAACCGATCGAGCAAGTTGTCTTTTACATAGCTATCCCACTAATTCGCCATGCCAATTTCTTCCAGATTGCGATAAATCTGCTTCACCACCTCATATAAAAATGTGCCCGTCCCTGTTGCAGGGTCAAGAATTTGCACTCTCGGCTTTTGCGTCACCGGATCTTTAGCGTTATCGGCTAAACCCAACGGCAAATCAAAGCGATCCTTGAGAATGGCATCCACCGATCGCACAATAAATGACACGACAGGCTCCGGTGTGTAATAAACGCCCCGACTCCTTCGCAAAGCCGAATTATACGCCGCCAAAAACGTCTCATAAAAATGTACAACCGGGTCTTCTTGACGGGTACGCCTGCCAAAATTTTCGAGAATGCTGCCCATATCTACCTGAGACAGCACTTGTACCAGATCATCGATCGCCCAATCAATCTGACTAATGGCATCGGTTTCCACGATCGTATTAAATAACCGCTTCAAAAACGGGTTTGTTGCCGGAATGTAAGTGCCCGCCGTGCGACGAGTAAACGTTTCACCTCCGGGGTTTTGAGCATGACCGACTCTTGCTGCAAATAGCCCATAAGAAATCGTCTGAGCATACATATCCGCAAAGTCAGCATCATTTAAATCGGGCAACAACACCTCACTAAAGCCTTGTTTTAACTGATGCAACTCTCCCTGAGACTCTTCTAGACCAAGCGCCGTTAATGTCGCCAACCTAATCGCCTTCGTCAACCTCGCCATTTGCCGTGCCAGGTCTTCAGGGCTGCTAATAATCTCGCCCGTGTAGTTGAGAAACTGATCAAGCAGCGCTGCAATCTTGTCCGTTTCTTTGGCTTGCAGCTTGTTGCCGCTCTGGTCTGCCAAAACCTCTTTAGTTCTGCGCTTACCATTCACATACCAGCGAAACTCTAGATAATTGGTCAATACCAGATTAGGAAACGCCTCTAAATAGCGCTGCAATTGTTCTGTTTTTTCAATTTGATCCAGGTCTAGCCCGACATCTTTAGCTTCCACATACCCCACCAGCAACTCTCGCCGCCTGACCGTAAAGTCTGGAATCCCGGCTTTATTGCCTTTTTCTTCAATCACCGCATCAATGCCCTGAGCCGGATCATCCAGCAAGCTTTTCAACGCTGGATAGTGGCTGCGTTCGCTACCGTTTTGCAGGTTCTTTTGAATTGACTTGAGGTAAGGATCAAATGAGGGAGCAGGCATTGTAATTTTAGTCCCGGTGCGATCGGTAAAGTGTTGGTGAACGGCTATTGATCCTTCAGTATTCCCACTTAGATCTCTATCCTTCACTTTTAAACCTCGGAATGTCAGCCTCTACACACAAAACTTTGGCTTTTAAACAGAAATGATCGCTCTTTAACCCTCAACTTTCAACCCATGATCTCGGAATTCCGACCTTTTACAGCGGTTTCCACCTGCGTAGACCACAAATCCCTGTAAGGGCAGTTCGCGAACTGCCCCTAACCCACGGCTTACCCATCTAACAATTGCTGTAATTAATCATCACTCCACCAAACTCGTAAAAAAACCAGAGCTATGTAATCTGGGATGATGCATCAACCTTTAGCAAAATGATATGCTTCATTCTTAGTATTTACTGAGGAAAAACCAATGAGTTCATATACTCCTGAAGAAACCGCATCGGTGATCAAAGCGGTGACATTGGCTGGCATGGCAGTCTCGATCGCCGATATGGGCATCGTTTCAACTGCCATTGAAGCTGGAGCTTTAGCGCAAGAAGTTGTGGGTGCCGCTCAAAAATATCCCACTAACAGTATCGTGCAGTCGGTGTTTTCAGCAGAATCAGTTAAAAACAACTCGCCCAAAGCGCCCGAAGGCATGACACCTGATAATTTGATTGATACAGCAATGACTGCGATCAATGAAGCGGTGGCGATCGTGACCGCAAAAGCAACTCCAGCCGAAGTGCAAGAGTACAAGCAATTCATTTACACCGCTGCTGAGCATGTGGCAAATGCCGCAGGCGAAGGACTGTTTGGCACAGGTTCAACCAAAGTTAGCTCTAAGGAAGCCGCTGCACTAACAAAGCTCAAAACTGCTTTGGGCGTTTAAAGCAAAGCAATTCATTAAAAAGCAGCCCCGTTTCGGCTTTGCTCAATTCTCAATCCGCTCGATTTTTAATGAGGCTGAGTTGAGCAAGGCGAAACCCGTAGTTGTGATAAGAATGTCAGATTTAAAGCTCAAATAACACTTCATTTCTAGATAAGTTGGGATTGTAATACGGATCATTGTGATTTAGCTGCTCAAAGTAAGGTTGCCACTTATCGTTTAGGGTTTGCCACTCTTTGGGTTGCAATCCTGGCTGCCGACTTGCCGACTCATAATGCAGCAGTTGCGCGTAGGGCGTTACCACTTGCCGATATCCGGCTTGATGCGCCTTGAGGCATAAATCTACGTCATTGTAGTTGAGCGGGAACGCTTCATCCATGCCGCCCAACTCTTTATATAAACTGCGACGCATCATTAAGCAGGCTGCGGTCACAGCTAGATAATTGCGATTGACCAAGTTGGACAGAAAATAACCGGGATGATCGCCTGCAACCTGATGAAAGGCATGTCCTGGATTGCCGCCCAACACCATTACGCCGATGTGCTGCAACGTGCCGTTTGGATAAAATAACTTGGCTCCAACGGCTCCAATTTCTGGCTGCTGGGCAAATTCCAGCATCGATTCGATCCAGTCTGATGTAAGAACTTCTACATCGTCGTTGAGCAGCAGAACAAATTCGCCTTGAGCTTTGGCAACTCCCAAATTGATCCGTTGAGCGAAGTTGAAGGGATCGGCACAGTGAACAAAGTGTAGATCATCGCCTGCGATCGCTTCCATCACCCTGTCCGATACGTCGTATCCATCAACCACAATAATTTCGAGGTTGCGATAACAACTGCGATCGCGAATGCTGTGGATACAATCCTCTAATAAGCACCGACTCGCCTCTGGTTCTAATGCTTTACCCGCACTGGGAATCACAATGCTGACCAAAGGATTTCCCTGAATCTCGCGCCGAATCCGATAAAACCCCTCACGAGGACCTGCCTCCACTCGCCCTGGATAATCACTCCGAATCAGCATATCCTCCAAGGCGCGTCGGGCTGCTTCATATGCCCAAGGCTTTGCATCTGAGCTAGAAGTGACCGATGCCGGAATCACTCGCCAGTGATACAAAATTTTGGGAATGTGATAAATCTGCTGGGTATGTTCCACTAGGCGCAGCACCAGGTCATAATCCTGAGAGCCGTCGTATCCCACCCGAAATCCACCGATCGCCCACACTAGGCTCCTACGATACACGCCCAAATGGCAGGTATACATGCAGGAATGAAAATAATCAGGCGACCAGTCTGGCTTAAAAAACGGATCGTGGCGATCGCCTTCAGCGCTCAACTTGTCCTCATCGCTATAAATAAAGTCAGCTTCGGGATGCTGGTTGATCAGCTTGGCGTTTTCAAATAAGGCATCGATCGCCAACTCATCATCATGATCCAACAGCGCTAGATAGTCTCCTGTTGCCAGCTCTAAGGCAGAGTTGCTGGTCGCGACAATGTTGCCGTTTTCTGCTCGAAAAATAACTTTGATGCGCGGATCAAGTTTACTGTAGTGAGTTAATAATGGCTGAATATATGCCGCACTCGACGCATCATCGGCAATGCATAGCTCCCAATCAGGATAAATCTGATTTCGCACCGACTCGATCGCTTTAATCAGCCAAACTTCCTCAACGTTATATACAGGCAGAATCACCGAAAAAGTGGGGCGATGCTGCCACTGTGCCATTTCGCGATCGGCATTCAACCGATCCGTTGGGGTCAGCTTTTGATGCGCCATCCACTGCTGATAATTGAGCCGTTTGTGAAAGCGGGCGATCGTGCGGTCAAACAAAAAGCGAAGGAACCCACGAGTTCCCCGCTCTTGCCAAGCTTGATACAGCTTGCCGAACTTTCTCACAATTGCGGAAGGCACAGTTCTAAATCCCATGCATAAACCAAAAAGTTACCAAAAAATCCGATGTGGCTAAGAGAGCAGGGAGTCACCCACATCCACCGTCATTCCGAGCCGCTGCTTTAGCTTAAGCCAACGCTTTCTCGCTCTCCACGCTTTACTGCTTTGCACCGTTGAAACAATTGACTGCAATCGGTTTTGGGTGGTATGCAACCGGCTATGAGTTTGATGCACATTTTCTCTTAATTCAACCAGTTGTTTGAAAAGAACATCAATATGATCAGCGTAAAGTTGAGGATGGTTTTTAAAGATTTGAGCGTAACTTTTAATCCAATACTCTTGGTTCATCTGCTGACTCCGAGAGTTTTCTACTACTCTGATTAAAAAAAGCACTTCGGGAATGCAAAATACCTCTTTACCCAATTCAAGAATGGATAGCCAAAAGTCGTAATCTTCCCAGCCCAACACCATGTTCTCGTTGTATCCACCCGCTTTTTCCCAGTCGGCTTTGCGATAGAGGCTGGAGTTGAAAATCATATTCCCTAACAAAATGTCAGGAAATTGGTAAGGAGGCAAATCAAAACTGCCAGTTTTTGCACCAAACAGTTCCGCTTGAGCGTACACAATCCCTACCTCTGGCTGCGATTCTAAAATGGGAACGGCTTTTTCGAGATAGGTTGGAGCAATGCGATCGTCTGCATCGACTGGCAAAATATATTGTCCTTTTGCCTGGTGAATGCCGACATTCCGCGCCGCAGAGGGACCCTGATTGGCGGTATGAATCACAGAAACGTTCGGCTTCTGATAGTGATTGAGAAGCCGAACAGTCTCTATATCAGTTGAACCATCATTGATGATGATAATTTCAACAGGAGTAAAAGTCTGGGCAATAACGCTCTCTACTGCTTCCTCAATGAATTGACCCTGGTTAAAACAGGGCATGATTACAGAAACAATAGGGGGCGAATCGCTCATACGGTGCCGACAAGAACTTGCTTTTTCGTCATTTGGTCATAAATCCAGCGGAAGGTTTTCTCCATCCCCGCTTCCAGTCGGATATCAGGCTGCCAACCTAGCAGTTCTTGAATCAAAGTGTTGTCGCTGTTGCGACCATTTACGCCTTTCGGTGCGGCAAGGTTATAGCGACGCTTCAACTTGATTTGAGCGATGTCTTCCACAATGTCAACCAGTTGATTGATTGTGACCAATTGGCTACTGCCTAAATTAAGCGGCTCGGCGATCGCGCTTGCCATTATATCTAGCGTCCCTTTCACACAGTCGTCAATGTACATGAAACTACGAGTTTGGTTGCCGTCACCCCAAATTTCAATTTCACGCGTTCCAGCTAATTTTGCTTGGATGACCTTGCGGCAAATCGCAGCAGGAGCCTTTTCACGACCGCCGTCGTAAGTGCCGTGGGGTCCATAAACGTTGTGATAGCGGACAATGCGACTGATGAGTCCAAAGTCTTCGGTATAGTGGCGGCACATCCGCTCACTAAATAGTTTCTCCCAACCGTACCCGTCTTCGGGCATGGCGGGATAGGCATCTGACTCTTTTAATGCCACTACGTCCGGCGTTGTTTGCCGATATGCAGGATAAATACAAGCGGAAGATGAGAAGAAAAACCGTTTAACCCCAAATTTTTGGGCTGCCATCAGCAGATGAGTGTTGATCAAAACGGTCAACATACACAGGGCTTTATTGTTTTCGATGAACCCCATGCCACCCATATCAGCCGCTAAGTTGTAAACTTCGCTTGCCCCATAAAGCGCCCGCTCACAGGCAACTTTTTCGGATAGGTCAAGCTGGATATTATCTGCTTCGGCAGAAACTTGATACCACTCGTCTAGGGGTTTTATATCAACGGCTCGAACCGGGCGATCGCCCTGCTTCAGTAAAGCTTGAACTAAATGACCACCAATAAAACCACCCGCACCACAGACTACAATCATGTTGGGCACTCCTCACTACACATATGCACGATCTCAATTAAACAATCGTTGAACCGACTCCAAGCGCCAAGTATTCGCACACCTGAGAAAACTGGCTGCGGTCTAAAACACGCCAACAGTCCAACAGTAGCTTAAGCTTAGTTGAACTATTAGTGGATACAAAATCTGTTGGCACCAGCGTTTGAAACTCTTTGGAAGACGTGGTGATGACGACTGCATCCACTCGTTGAACGCATTCCTTAGCAGAATCAGCATACTCTGGCTGAGTTCCTAAGATTTGCCGGACATTCTCTAATGCTAATGGATCATAGAGAACTACTGAAAACCCTTGAGACAGTAATTCTTTTGCTAAAGCTAGTCCTTGAGATTGCTCAATCACGTTCGTATCGGGTTTATAAGAAAGCCCTAAAATCCCGACTTTAGAGTTTGGTGTAAGTCTGGGCAGCAAATGGCTTGCTAGACGAGACGATTGTTTTCGATTAATTTCGTCGGTTGCTTCGGCGATCGCGGGGTTGGCACCCACAGAATGGGCGATCAAGGCAAAAGCGACATTATCACGAGGGAAACAAGGACCGCCGTATCCGGTTGCGCCCTTTAGATATTTTGTGCCGATGCGCGAATCTTGACCGATCGCATTTGTCACCACATCCACATCTGCACCGGGAATTCGCTCGCAAATTTCGCCCAGCATATTGGCATAGGAAATTTTGGTCGTGACAAACGTATTAACTGAGATTTTTGCTAGCTCTGCATTCACCAAGTTCATGTGAGAAACGGGTGGATTGCCATTGCTAAGCTGCAAGTAAATTTCTTCTAGCATCGCGCCAGATTTTGGATCGGATTCACCAATCAAAATGAAATCTGGGTTCAGCATGTCGTGGATGACATTGCCTAGTGCGATAAACTCAGGGCTATAGCAAAGCCCAAACCCTTCACCACAAGTTTTACCAGAAGCCACCTCTAACGCCGCTTTAATTTCACCATCCGTTGCCCCTGGCATGACGGTGCTGGTAATCACAACCAGGTGAAAGGTATTTTTATCACGGATACTTTTGCCAATGGGTTCAAGCACTGTATGAATATATTTTAGCGAGAACCCACCATCCGCTTCGCTAGGAGTTGGAACAATGATAAAAGTTACGTCTGACTCTGCGATCGCATCACAATATTCGGAAGTCGCTCGAATGCTATTCCGATTTCGATGGAGCATTTCATCCAAACCTGGCTCCTGCACCGGGGCTTTTCCTGCATTAATCTGGTCAATTGCTGCTTGGTTTACATCTACACCAATAACGGTAAAACCCTTTTCAGCGAGGCAAGCAACCATCGGCACACCCAATTTACCCAGACCCACTACGGAAACGATACGTTTCTCCGTCACTTACCCACACTCCTCACTGCAACTTACTCAAAAGATGAAGGTTTACTTCGCCTCAATCCTTTCAATCTGGAGACGATTCTAGCAGGAATTCCCAATAGTTTTGGGAGAACCATACTCAATTGATCCCCAGAGCGTAGAAGACCTAACAGCATTCTGTACGCCAACCTGAATTTTGGACGCGTTAAAGATAGCATGTCCAGCCTTCGATCAAGACGCTGCCAACTCAACAAAGGTTTCCGTAATCCTTGGGGGGTGATCTGCCAATCTGCCAAATCTAACATGAAGTAGGTATAGTGCTTGCCGCCTAGTAGCTGCAAATTCTGCTGAGCTTCCTCTCCCAAAAATACCCCTTTTTTCCCGTCAGGATGGTGATTGTAATCGTGGTTTTGATGCACCGCCACAATGGCTTCGGTTGCATCTACTAAGGGAATGTTGAGATTCAGAGCGCTGTAAACCATCCAATTGTCCCAACATAAGCGCCCAATGGCAAAAGGCGGAATATGAGTGTAAGTATTGCGCGTAAAGACAAAGTAGTCCATCGCCTGGGGACCTTCTAACGCTCCTAAGGTCATGGCGCGATGACGTAACTGTTCTGTCCATCCGGGGTTGGGAGCGATCGCTTCATTAAAATCCAGATTCCAGCGTTGCCCAGTCAACATAAATCGCTGAAATGGGATCTGCTGGATGGTTTTCATGAAATCATCCAGCAGGATAATATCTGCGTTTACATAAGCAAAAAGCGATCCAGCACCCACCCGTTGAGCAATCTCAAACAAGGAACTCAGCAGGGGTGTTCCATAGTCGTTTCGCTCCACCCCTGAAACATGCTTAACCCCAAATTCTTTGGCAACCTCAGCAGTTCCCTCATCATCTCCCAGCAGAATAATCTCAGGCTTTGGCTCTAGCAACGTCCAGCTAGTAATAGCATTCCGTTGAATTTGATCAAACTCTCCACGAAAGCCTTTTGGAATCGCAAATAACGTCAGCATTCAATTTGCCGTTCACTACACAACACCACTCACACATAGACACATTAAATCAGAACGGAACCAGCAGATGTTCAAATTATGCTCTAAATTACTACGGAAAAGCTCCCGACGTTGTTGTCATGCTGATAGTAAAGCTGTGCAAAGCACTACCATATAAAATGGAGTGAAGCATCTCGCGCAATCACTGAAACTCTACAAGCTCACTTAACCCTGCGGGAAGCAAGCATGTATCTTGAAGCTAATCAGGATGACGATTTTGCCTTTAAGTAAAACAGCCTCTTAAGTCTTAAATTCTGAGAAAGATGTCCCCTGAACTATTAAGCTACCTACGGACTGGGCACCAGTGCAATACGCCCAGCATCCATTTCTGACATCAGGAGTTCAAGGGCTTCAAAATCTGAATCCGAAATATGCCCTAATCTTGTCAGTTCATGATTAATTTCGTTTTCAATATTACAAGTTAGCCTTTTGACATGAAGGGCTTCTTCAACCAACCTTCGGATCATGCTGATATGATTCATAATTATTTACAGAACTCCACATGGCTATTGTCTTCCAACTGCTTAAACCGATGCGTGATTAAGGTCTGGATACTCAGTGATCTAAGTCACTAAATTTAGTATGTGCAGCAAGCAGTCAGTCAATCTCAGGCAATTAATCTTTTTTAGGAGAGTTTGGCAGTGCATTCCAAAATCAAGCGTTGATGTTCTAAACAATAGGGCTGTACCTCCAAAGCTTGTCGGAAGGCTTTAACAGCCGATGTATAGTTTTCGATCGCCATGTGGCAAATTCCCAAACCGTGGAGTGCGCCAAAGTGAATGGGGTTAAGCTGAATAACAGCTTCGCAGTCCGCGATCGCGGCTTGGTAATTTCCTTGAATGTAGTGAAGCACAGCGCGACGATTCCAAGCTTCAGCAAAATCGGGCTGCTGGGTTGCCAATATTGTCAGCAAATCTTCTGCTTGATCAAAATCACGCATGTCTAAAAAAACCTGGGCGCGCCGCAGCATTTCTAGCCCAATAACCCCTTTTTGCTCAAACCAAATTTGCCACAGTTCGCGGGTTGCGCGATCGCGAACAGTTTCATCCGAATTTTTTAGTGCTTCCAATAGCCCAGAAATCATTGATTCGTTCATTACACTTAAAAAATCACTTAATATTCCTATTTTAAGGATTTTCAATCAGTTGCTTTGAGCGCCAATCATAATTCTCTTTAATGAGCCGCGCTGGAACCCCGCCAATCATCGCGTTGGATGCGGTTAGTTTGCCTGTAACCACGCTGCCCATAGCAACCAAAACGTTGTCGCCTAGTTCACTGCCCGGAGCAAACCGAGCGGCGCTACCGATGAAACATTGCTCGCCAATTTGGATGTTGCGATCGCGCACTCCAGCACCATGAGTCCAAAATTGTGAATCTCGACCGGCAACCCAAGAGCCTTTCCCCAAAAATATCTTTCCAGCAATATCAAAAAAATGAGCATCGGCAATCAAAGTGTTCTCTGCCAAAATCAAGCAGCGATCGTAGTGACTGTCTTTAAATTCTTCACGAATCGTCCATTCATCACACACAAACAGGTTATGTTTTCCAATACTTGCGCCATCTTTAATCACTAAAGACATTGGACCTGTAAACACATTCGATCGCCCAATCGTTGCGCCTTCAATTGTGGCTTCTGCAACAACCAAAATAGTGCCAATTCCAATCTTGCTGGTTTTAATTGAGTAACCAAACAGCAGCTTGTACATCAGGCACCGAACCTTGTTCAAAGGCAGATAGCTAATGATAAAAGCCAAGCCATAATTAATAATACGATTCATAGATTAACGCGCCCAAACTTCAGTTGATTTAGGATGCCCTTACGGTGAAGTGTCTTTTACAAAGAGCTATTATTGTTCATTATTTCTACTCAAACCATTCTTGCTTAGCCTGCATTTCACGAAGTCGTAGAACTAGCCCTAATGTGATTTGTTTGACGATCCAATATAGAACGGTCAGCCCAATAAACGAGATCACAATCACGATCGCAGGACGTTTACTAGTCAAATCATCCAGCGTGATCAGCAGCACATTTGCCGGGTCGCTGACTAAATCCCAGCTATTAAAGCGGCGAAACCTGCCCATATAAACACCTACGGCACAGAGGGCATGGGTGGCAATTTCAGAGCCAATAATATATTTTTCTAACCCAATTCGTTTGAGGTAATGCCCTTGATTGAGGAGTGAAATCACATACATCTCAAATCCGCTTAAGATAGCGAAGAGATGCAGTGGAATAAAAATAAGAGTGAGAACTAGGGCGGAATAGCCCGATCGCGTCGCTCGAATCAGGTGAATAATGTCTGTGAGCAGATAAGGCGCATTAGGCAAAAAAGCGAAAAAAACCGCAAAGGCTACCCACCAAAGCAATGTGCGAGAAGTGGAGCGGCGGCGATAAAGCCAAAAGCTCAAGGCAAAGGGAATAAATGCTAGAAATAAATTCCAAATAATCCAGCCGCTATGCCGATTAAACACTTCTAGCGAGTTTGCAAGAATTTCTCTCATAAAATTTCAATCCTGTCTATCTTCCCTGTCTTAACACAGAGTTGTTTCATACCTGCGGGAAGTTATCGGTGCAACACCTGAATATGCATGAATAAATAGTTTAAAGCTGTAGACATGATCATCATCTCTCATCTAATAGGCTTTAATTTGAGCAGCTTTGATAGAGCGTCTTAAATGTGGGTGAGGAGCGATCGCATGTTACGAATATGGCTATTGCTGATTTTGTTAGTGTTTGCTGCTATGGAACCGGTTGCAGCGGAAAGTTCTTTTCCCTTGGATGCTGCTCCTGTTTCAGCCGCACAATCGAATACCGATTGCCCCGACTCTTTGATACCCAATGCAGCCGATCCGCTGTTGTGTTCACCAGAAGATGCTGATGCTTTGGGGCAAGTGAGATCGGTGGCTGAGTTGCAAGATGTGCAGCCGAGTGATTGGGCATATCAAGCCGTAAAAGCGTTGATGGAAAAGTATGGCGTAATTAGTGGGTATAGAGATCGCACCTTTCGAGGCGATCAGTCTTTGAGCCGTGACGAATTTATAGCCGTATTAAACCAAGTTGCAACCAAAATCGAGCAGTTATTTATTGCGGGAGAGTTAGGCAAAATCCGCGAAGATGTGGCGACGATCCGGCGGCTGCAAACGTCTTACGGCAGTATTTTGAATGGAGAGGGCGATCGCGCCAACACGTTAGACCTGCTGACTGCCCAGCTAGAAAAACAGCAGTTTTCCACCACCACCAAATTATCTACCCAAGTAGTAGCGGCGCTGAGCGATGGCACCAATGCCCAAACGACGGCATTAGCCAGAGTTCGTCTCACCTTCGATACTAGCTTTTCAGGCAGCGACCTCCTGCGAACTCAGCTAGAAGCAGGCACAAACAGCGGCGATGCTATCAGCAATCGCCAAAATCGGGGATTAAATTTGCTGGGCACAGTGGGAATTTTGGCAGATGGCGGCGGCTTAGATTACGTCGCGGTGCCAAATGCGGTTCAAATCAGCAAGCTTTATTACACGTTTCGCCCTGCTAAAACGCTGACGTTGACCGTAGGCGCTCGGCTGAATCCGCGTGATTTCATTGACTACAATCGGTTTGCCAACGACTCACTCACCAATTTTTCCTCCAGCTTTTTCATGAACAATCCGCTGATCGTGCAAAATCAAGTGGATCGTCTAGGTGGCGCGGGGGCTGCTCTTGCTTGGAAGCCGGGTGAAAACTCCCCTTTCACAATCCGATCGCTCTATGTTGCCACTGATGCGGAACAGCCAAATTCAGGAGGGAATGGTGGTTTGTTTGGCGATCGCAATCAGGCTAGCGTTGAGGTCGAATATGCCTTCAATAAAAACCTGGTAACCCGACTGCAATACACCGCTGCCACAGTTAACAGCACGGCAATTAACGCAGGCGGATTTAATTTTGAATGGGCACTCAATCGGCAGTTTGCGTTTTTTGGTCGTGCGGGTGTCGGCAGTTATAGCGGATTCAATACCGCGCTCAACCAAACTCTAAATTTGATCCCCTTCACTTGGGCAGTCGGTGCCACCGTTCGGAATATTGGCATTCCTGGCTCGGTCGCAGGCTTGGCGATCGGAATGCCATTTGTTGAAAAAGATCTGGGTAATGCTACCCAAACAAATCTCGAAGCCTATTACAGCTTTAATTTGAATGACAGCGTGAGTTTCAGCCCCGCTTTGCTAGTGATCAGCAATCCCAATAATCGCTCCGTTGGCACTATCTGGGAATGGGTGCTGCGGTTGGTTTATGCCTTTTAGAGATGAGATCTTTGACAGGTTAATGAACCAAATCTGGAAACACTGCTTGCACGGCAGGATGGATCAGGCGATTGGCTTGAACATTTAATCCCTTTGCCAAAGCGGGATCTTTGTCTAGGGCTGCTATGCCGAAGTTTGCCAGTTTTAGCACGTAGGGTAAAGTGCTGTTGTTTAATGCTTGGGTCGCTGTCCAGGGAACGGCTCCGGGCATGTTAGGCACGCCACAGTGGACTACGCCAGCCTCTACATAGGTCGGCTGAGAATGAGACGTGGGACGGATAGTTTCGATGCAGCCACCCTGATCGACTGCCACGTCTACAATCACGGAGCCGGGACGCATGGTTTGGACTAGCTGACGAGAAACCAAAACGGGCGCTTTGCTTGCCAATACCAGCACCGCTCCTACTAATAAATCTGCTGTGGCAACAGCGGCTTCAATTTGAGCCGTGCTGCTGTGAAGTAATTCGACCCTAGAGCCAAAGATGGATTCTAGATAAGACAGGCGATCGACGCTGATATCTAAAATAGCGACTTGGGCACCCATGCCGATCGCAATGCGGGCTGCTTCGGTTCCCACGATGCCTCCACCCAAAATTACAACTTTACCGGGTGTGACTCCAGGAATTCCACCCAACAAAACGCCTCGTCCTCCCTGCTGCCGCTCTAGATAGTGGGCACCAAACTGCACCGCTAATCGCCCCGCGATGATGCTCATTGGAGCCAGTAAGGGCAGGCGTTTATCGGGGAGTTCCACGGTTTCGTAGGCGATCGCGGTCACGCCACACTCCAACAACTGTTCTGTCAAGCGGCGATCGGCAGCCAAATGCAGATAAGTAAACAGCAGTTGCCCTTTTTGCAAAGAGTCATATTCTGATGGCAAGGGTTCCTTGACCTTGACCACCAAGGGCTGGTTCCACGCTACTGCCGCTGCAACGAGGTTAGCTCCTGCGTGCATATAATCCTCGTTGCTAAAACCCGCCCCTATTCCAGCATCAATTTCAACAAATAGGCGATGTTCTCGTTCTGTCAGCGATCGCACACTACTGGGACTCAGCCCCACTCGATATTCCTGATCTTTCGTTTCTTTGGGTACGCCGATTTCCATCGAATCTCTCGCAGAATGTCTATGCTTCTAGCTTAAGCTTGATTCTTCCAGGCGAAGGCATCTTGACTATCAAACCAATTCCCTGAGTTTATCCAGGGAGAAGCGCCAGCAAGATTTGCACAACGATGATATTAACAATTCAGGCTTATTGGTGGGCACTACAGACGATTTGCAAAGGCGCGATCGCCCCTAGAATCCCAGCCATGTCTGTCCCTCAATCCACGACCAAGCCATCTTTGACATGGATGACCCGTTGAGTTTGAGCGGCAATATCGGGTTCGTGGGTGACGATAATAATCGTAATTCCCTGATGGTTTAGGTCTGCCAGCAGGTGCATTACTTCTTGAGAGGTTTCGGTATCTAAGGCTCCCGTGGGTTCATCTGCCAGCACTAACGCCGGACGGTTAACCAACGCACGGGCGATCGCGACTCGCTGCTGTTGTCCCCCCGATAGCTGACTAGGGCGGTTTTTCATCCGTTCTGCCAAACCCACTCGACTCAGGGCTTCCTCCGCCCGTTGTTTGCGCTGCGACTTGGAAACATTGGCATAGACCATCGGCAGCATCACATTATCCAGCGCCGTGGCACGAGCCAACAGGTTGAACTGCTGAAACACAAACCCAATCCGGCGATTGCGAATGTAAGCCAATTCATCATTGTTGAGCGTGGTCAGGTTTCTGCCTTCCAGCACGTAATGTCCCTGAGTTGGGCGATCGAGGCAGCCCAAAATATTCATCAGCGTCGATTTACCCGACCCAGAAACTCCCATAATCGAGACATACTCCCCTTCCTCAATCGTCAGGTCAATCCCTTTCAACACGGGCACATCGACCTCGCCCAAACGGTAGGTTTTTGTGATGTCTTCCATCCAGATCATCGTTGCCATTCAAAGCCTCCTAGCCGTAAGAGTAGAGACGCAAAATTTCGTGTCTCTACTCCCGTTCTTTTAGTACTCTGGAACCGATGGATCGACTTCTTGACTCCAAGCCGTGATGCCGCCCTTGACGTTGATCCCATCAATGCCAGCCAGCTTGAGGATGCCCAACGCTTTCGCCGATCGCCCACCCAGTTTGCAATGAACAATCAGTTTGTGCCCGTTCAGCGCCTCTTTGACTTGCTGTACACCCGTGCCATTTTCAATATCGGGCAGCGGAATTAGCACTGCGCCTGGAATGCGGGCAATCTCATACTCATTTGGATTGCGAACATCAATCAGCACAAAATCATCTGCGTCGCTGTCGAGCAGTTGTTTTAACTCAGTGACAGTCATTTCCTTGAGCGCGGACTGCTGTTCTGCTTCGGCTGCTTTTGCTTGCGGAATGCCACAGAACATTTCATAGTCAATCAGCTTTTCGATCACAGGACGCACTGGATTTGGGCGCAGTTTCAGTTCGCGAAATGTCATATCCAGCGCGTTATAGAGCAATAAGCGACCATTTAACGTGGTGCCCTTGCCCAAAATAATCTTGACCGTTTCCGTTGCCTGAATCATGCCAATGATCCCCGGCAAAATGCCCAATACGCCGCCTTCGGCACAGGACGGAACTAATCCGGGTGGCGGTGGTTCGGGGTACAGGTCGCGATAGTTGGGTCCACCTTCGTAGTTAAAGACGGTTGCCTGTCCTTCAAACCGATAGATAGAGCCGTAGACATTGGGTTTGCCCAACAGCACACAGGCATCATTCACGAGATAGCGGGTGGGAAAGTTATCGGTGCCATCGACCACGATGTCATAGGGTTCCATGATTTGCAGCGCATTTTCGGCAGTCAGGCGCGTTTCATACAAATCGATCGCGCAGTAGGGGTTAATTTCTAAAATCCGATCTTTGGCAGATTGAATTTTGGGTTTGCCGACCCAGGAAGTACCGTGGATCACTTGACGCTGCAAATTGGAGCGATCGACGACATCAAAATCCACCAGCCCGATTCGCCCAACGCCAGCCGCCGCGAGATACAGCAGCAGAGGTGAACCTAAGCCACCGCTACCAATGCACAAAACGCTGGCAGCTTTGAGGCGCTTCTGCCCTTCTAGCCCTACTTCGGGCAAAATCAAGTGGCGCGAATAGCGCTCATATTCTTCTTTGTCTAACTGGATGTCGTCCAGATTTGGATTTAGCATGAGGTTGATAGTGAATAGGGGACAGGGGAAGAGTGCGCGTTAATGGGAAATGGTTTCTAGGATGACGAGAGGTTCGGGTTGAAATTGGTGATCTACGTCTAGCCTCCAACTATAAAACTCTCTGGTTTTTCCCTGCTGAACGGAAATAATACTGTAAGAATAATGCTGCCATGCAAGGCGACGATCGCACTCTGAGGGCACGGCTGGACAGTCGGGATGGGAGTGATAGATTCCAATAATAGCTAAATTGCGACTGCGTGCATCTCGCATTGCTTTGAGCATTGCTTCGGGGGCGATCGCATATCGGCGGGTTTTAGAGGGTGATTCATCTTGCAAATCGGTTGCTACTTGCTGATCCCAGCTATTTTCAACCGGGTAAAGCGTGGTCACGATCCGAACGGATGACTCGGCGCGTTGATTCATCTGGGCAAAGCCTGTATCGCTCTCCTGAACGTTGCCCAACATCAAACCGCAACATTCATCTGGGTAGGTGCGTTCGGCATGGGCATTCATCGCCTGGATGTGATCAGCGCTCAACTTTAGCGTCATCGTTTGGTAGCTCCCAAATACAATTCGCCCACTTTAGGATCATTGAGCAGATCAATCCCGCGTCCTTCAAAGCGATCGCGTCCTGCCTCCAGCACATAGCCTCGATCTGCCATCTCCAAAGCTCTTCGGGCGTTTTGTTCGACCAGCGCGATCGCGGTTCCAGTTCGATTGATTTCGCGAATTTGTTCAAATACACTGTCTACTAACAGGGGCGACAATGCCGCAGACGGTTCATCGAGCAGCAGCAATTTTGGCTTTAGCATCAACGCTCTGCCCATTGCCAGCATTTGCCGTTCTCCGCCAGATAAGGTTCCGGCGCGTTGGTTGCGGCGTTCTGCCAGTTTAGGAAAGCGCGTAAAAATCTCATCTTTTAGCGGTTGAATGGGCTGATTTAGCACAAAAGCACCCATTTCCAGATTCTCTTCTACCGTGAGGGAGCGAAACACATTAGAAATTTGCGGCACATACCCCATGCCTTGCTGCACAATTTCGTCTGCCTTTAAGCCCACAATGCTTTTGCCAGCAAACACCATGCTGCCCATGCGGGGAGTCAACAAGCCAAAAATCGTTTTTGCCAGGGTCGATTTTCCCGCTCCATTCGGACCAATCACCGCCACCAGCTCCCCTGGATAAATCCGAAAATTCACGCCTTGCAAAATGTCTAAATCTTTCACATATCCGGCGTAAACGTTTTCAACTTTGAGTAGAGGGGCAGAATCGGTCATGGCAAGAAATAAGAGGGAGAGTTTTGAGTTTTAAGTGCTTAGTTTTGAGTTGAATGCGATGGGAAGGGAAGAGGGGGAGAGTTTTGAGTGCTTAGTTTTGAGTTGAATGGTTTGAAGTAAATACAATGGGTGAGTTGCTTACAAGCTCATTCAAAACTCAAAACTTTTGCTATTCAGGTGTTTTTTGCAGATCGGGGCGCTCTTCGGGCACGATCGCGCCTTCCACGGGGCAGACTTGCAGGCAAATACCGCAGTCGATGCAGGTGGAAAAATCGATCCAGTACCAATCCATTCCTTTTAGGTTTTTGCTAGAACTCGGATGGATACAGGCAACGGGGCAGGCATCGACACAATCTGCCACGCCTTCACAGGTTTCAGTCACAATTGAATGGGGCACAGGGAATCTCCAGAAAGGGCGAGGGGCAAGCGGCGAATGGCGAGTGGCGGATGACGAGTGGTGAGTGGCGAATGTCCCCTATGAATCATATTGTCTCCGGACTTCGCACTTCGTCATTCGCACTTCAATTATCTTAGGTTGACGGGTTCGGCTTTGACATTGCCGTTTGGTGAGATCCAGGCGATCGCCGCAATTTGGCGATGCTGGGCGTAATCGTGAATTTCGGCGGGGGTGCGTCCGCCTAAGTCAAGTTCGACCCGTAGGGAATCGGATGTAGCGCGGAGTAGTTGGGCATGGGCGATCGCAGCGGTGGCAGCTTGGGGGATGGCTGGAACCACTAGCCAATCGCTGGTTGGAATATGCTGAGGACTTTGATTGGTGAGCGCGATCGCCTGATGAAGCTGCTCAATTTGCAAGGCAAAGCCAACACCCGGAGCGGTTTCGCCTTGGGGATGATACAACCCCAGCAGTTGGTCGTAGCGTCCGCCTTGTCCTAACACTTGCCGCCCATTGGCAGTATCACTGACCACCTCAAACACAATGCCGGTGTAGTAGTCGAGGGTTTGGATCAAACTCAGGTCGAGGATGAGGGAGTTTTGAGTTTTGAGTTTTGAGTTTTGAGTGGATTGTAGTAGATCAATCAGGGATTTGAGGTTATCTAGGGCGGTTTGCTGGGTTGGGTTGAGATCTAAACTAGAAATTTTTTGAAAGACTTCAGCAGGAGTGCCGCGCAGATCGAGTAATAGCATTGCACGATCGCGGAGTTCCTGACTCATAGGTAAGGTTTCTAAAGTGATGCGATCGAGGGTCGCGATCGCCTGCCGCACGGTTGATTGAATCGTAGATGGAAATACAGACAGCAGCGATCGCGTTAATCCGGCTTCACCCAGCACAATCGACCACTGGTTCAAGCCAAGGCTTTGCAGGCAATTCATCAACAGCAGCAGGGTTTCTGCATCAGCCAGCAATCCCCCGCTGCCGAGTAGCTCTACACCTGCCTGATAAAACTCTTGCTGGCGTGTGTGGCTGGTTTCTTGGGCACGTCGAAAGATATTGGCATTGTAGTAAAGCCTGAGCGGGTAGGTTGCATCTACCATGCGTGTGACGACCGTTCGGGCGATCGAGGCAGTCAATTCAGGGCGTAAACCCAAGTCTTCCTCGTCTAGCCCCTGTAGCTGCAACACGGCTGACCGTTGAATGGCTCCCCCTGCCATCAAGGCGTCCAACCGCTCTAGGGTTGAAGTGATAATGCGGTGATAGCCCCACTGATGAAACACCTGCTGCAAGCGCTCTTCAATCCAGCGCTTCTGGGCAACATCTAAGGGCAGGAGATCTCTGGCTCCCGCAGGCGGTTGATAGACCATTTACTTCTTTTTCCCAAATAGACCAAATAGACCGCCACCTGCTTTATTGTCGGGTTTATTCGTTTTAGAGTTAGGTTTTTGGGTCGAGTTTTTGGAGTTGGCTGAAGTGCCAGTTGCTTTTTCTAGCTTTTGTTTACCCTCTAGCGCGATCGCGTTAGTCGGCTCAAACTCCAGCGCTTTGTCAAAGTAAATTCTTGCCATCGTTCCCTGACCTTGCTTTAGGTGAACCGCTCCTAGCAACGCATGGCAACTGCCATTTCTGGGTTCAAGCTGAAGTGCGTCTCGCAGTTCTAAAACCGCTTTAGCATAGTTGTTTTTCGCCATATAGCCCTCTGCCCGACGGTAATACTGATCTGCCACTGACTCTGGGCGCACTGCCTGCGGTTGCTGTGTTGCTGCGGGTCTAGTGGACGACTGCGAGGAATCTGGCAGATTGCTGCCGGTATAAATCGTTCGCTGCGTTTCACCCGTGCTAAACCCACCCTGGCTTTCCTTTCGCATCAGATAAACCATGTTGAGTTCACTAATTTGCCCTGTGACTTCTAGCGCTTGGTCTAACTGCTCATACTGTTTATCGACAAGCCCCTTTAGCGAAGCGCGATAAAAATGCTCAGGATTGCTAGCATTCGCAATCTCTTTGCCCAAATTGCCCAATTCCCAATTTCCTTGACGGGCGGCTTGTTGCCCTTTGAGATTTAGGATGATCCCATATTCGGTGCGGTCTTTTTCTTGAGACAGCTTTTCCCACGCCGGATTGACAAGCTTTGATAGAAATTCGCTAGCCAGCTTTTTATCTGCTTCACCTTCTAAGGCACCGCTATCAGGATGCAGCTTGCGGGCAACTTTAAGATAGCGCTTCCGAATTGTTGCTACATCTGCATCAATCGGCACCCCCAATATGGCGTGATGATCTACAAAATCTAATAAAAACAACCCTCGCTCAAATTGAAAAGACATGGTGTGCTGCTGCCTGGCGTGGAATTTTCTCTAGTGTAATCTGACCGCTAACCGTCTGCATTAGGGCAAGCCGACAAATTTGGTTGAATCTGCCCAAGTTTCTAGGGGGGGAACCCGGTGCAGTTCTTGGCTAAGGCTGGCATGAATCGCTCCATTGGTTGCCAAAATGCGTCCAGAATCTATTTGTAAAGGGGATTGGTCGTAGGCTGTGACTTTGCCACCCGCTTCTTGCAGCAGAATTACCCCAGCGGTCATATCCCAAGGAGCCAAGCCCCGCTCCCAGTAGCCATCCAATCGACCGCAGGCAACATAGGCGAGATCCATAGCAGCCGATCCGCTGCGCCGCACGCCATGAGTCAGATGGGTGAGGTAGCAAAATTCGGCGTAGTTGTTGTCGCTAGTTTGGCGGCGATCGTAAGCAAAGCCAGTCACCAGCAAGCTTTTGCTCAGTTCGGCGGTTTTGGAGACATAAATGGGGCGGCGGTTGCAGGTTGCTCCTTGCCCTGCCGCAGCCCGAAATAACTCTTGCCGAAACGGGTCAAAAATGGCTCCAACAATAGGCGCTCCGTTGAACATAAGACCGATTGACACGGCACAGATAGGGTAAGAATGGGCGTAGTTGGTGGTGCCGTCGAGGGGATCGATCGCCCACAAAAACTCGCTTTCTAAGTTTCCCAGTTGCCCCGATTCTTCAGCCAGAATGCTGTGATCAGGCACATGGCGCTGAAGTACCTGCAAGATAGCCGTTTCCGCATCGCGATCGGCGATCGTCACCAGGTCTCCGGCACGACCCTTTTCTTCCACGCTTTCCAGATTGCCCCAGTGCTGCTGCAAAATTGTGCCAGCAGCTAGGGCAGCTTCGGTGGCAACATCAAGAAAAATTTTAAGTTGATTATGAGAGAGCGACATAAGGCTAGGGTCTGAAGGTCAAACTATTCTTCATCAAGGGGAAGTCTGCGTTTAACTTTACCCTTGCCAAAGTATCGCCCAAATTGCAGTTCATAAACTTCATCTTCGTCTTGAGTTTCCACTTTCAGATCCGATCGAGGATAGCTGACACAGAGTAAAGCATAGCCCTGACGCTGGAGATCGGGGGACAGCCCCATGGCTTCCGGCTGATATATCTCGCCAGAAATAACCCGAACGGCACAGGTAGTACAAGCTCCATTGCGACAGGCAAAAGGAAGTGGAACACCTTGGTTCTCAGCCGTTTGCAGAATGTAGCGGTCTTCTGGAATTTGAACAGTGTGGAGGGTATTGGTGCGGCGATCGCGAATTTGAATCGTATGAAAAACTGCCATGAATCTAGTCTTTGTTACCAAAATGACACTTGTTTTGCTAATATAGTTCTCTCATGGTTGTTTATACAGCACAACCTTTTGGAGAGATGGCCGAGTGGTTGAAGGCGCAGCACTGGAAATGCTGTTTAGGGGTAACTTTAACGAGGGTTCGAATCCCTCTCTCTCCGTTCTCAAGCTTTACACATCTTGCATTTGTTGTCTGAGGTTTCGCAGCATCTTGCTGGTTCCTTCCTGAAAAGCCTGCTGCACAAGTTGGGGTATCATTTCGGCGATCGCTAATTCAGGAAAGGTGGCGCTGCTAGCAGATTCTTGATACTCACCGTTTTGCAGCAGATGAATCTTCAGTTTGTTGTTGTCATAAATCCAGACTTCCGGCACTTGTAGCGCCGCATAGGCTTCTAGAGTGGTTTTAGAGGTAACATCCGCTTCAATCGCCAAATCTGGCGGCGGGTCTTGGGTCATGTCCATCCGCAGGAGATCGCGGACTCGTTCTGCATTTTGGATATAAAAACAGGTATCCGGCTCCAATCCCGCTTGCTTCAGTTTCTTAAACGTGGTGGAGCCAAAATCCTCCCACTCTCGCCCTTGAGCATCCAGCAGTAGTTTGACAATGTCGGAAATAATCCGGTGAGGACGTTCGTGGGCAGGCAAAGGAGACATCAGTTCTAAGGTTCCGTTGCAATAGTTAATCCGGGGAATGCGGCGTTCCTCCCCCAGTTCTTCCAGCAGTTCTTCATATTGCTCCCAAGTCACATTCGGAATCAGCAGGTGACTGCCAGGAGAAAGCGCGATCGTTTTAATCGGCGTTGTAATCGTCATAATTTCCTTCAGTAATCTCGAATTTGAGCTACTTCAACGATTGGAATGCTGCGATCGCTTTCAATCGCCTTGGCAGAAACCACACCCTAACAATCAAACCTCTATGTTCTTCCTAGAATGAGGATATATCGCATTTGTATCAAGTCCCACTACAAAATGCGATCGCCCAATCACCAACGATGAAAAAGCGATCGCACTCAGGAATATAACTGGACGACATTATCGCCGCTGCTAATGACAGCCAAGCAAAGTGCGATCGACCAATTAGCAACTATAAACAAGCGATCGCGTTCAGAATTATAACTGGGCGACATGATCGCCACTGCTAATAACAGATATTTAGGACGCGATCGCCCAATCACCAACGATGAAAAGCGATCGCCCTTTTGTGTTTCAATAGGCTTGGAGTGATTGCCCTGCCAAGAAAATTGAAGAGGGCAACCGTGTTCTGGCTTCTCAATTAGCATTAAAAAAATGATCACCTGCTGAATTTGTAAGGGCGAGCGCGCTTGATGGATACAATTTATAGTGAGGGGCGATCGGTGCTAGGATTCGCTAAGATATCAACAGATTCGGTAGAAAACTGCTGTGGATGGCATCATTTCTGAACATATTGAAATGACTTCTGGCATTTGTGATGGCAAGCCTCGGATTGCAGGACATCGAATTCGAGTGCAAGATATTGTCGTTTGGCACGAACGGATGGGTCTTTCCCCAGATGAAATAGTTCTGCACTATCCAGCTATCACTTTGGCGGATGTGTATGCGGCACTGACTTATTATCATGATCATGTGGGTGAAATTCGGCAGCAGATTCAAGCAGATGAAGTCTTCGCCATAGAAATGCAACGGCAAACTTCGTCACAGGTTCAGCAAAAGTTGAGGAACCTTAATGCCGGAAACGATTCGGTTTCATCTGGATGAAAATATTAGTCTTGCTGTAGCAAATGGTCTACGATGGCGTGGAATTGACGTTACGACTACTCCAGAGGAAGGGTTGATTGCGGGCACTGGTTCCGCTGAGTGAGAAGTTGAAAAGCCTGTTTAGAAAGGGATACAGGGATCTCATGTGAAAGTTGGATAACGAGATTATGAGGCTAAAATAGCTAGACACCCTGATTTCTCGTTGAGGTACTGCCCTATCGATTGATCACCTCAAACTCCAAAAGCATTTCTAGGAAAGACTTTTGGGATCTCATCTAACGGAACCAGTGCCTAATTGCGGTTGTGGATGAAGTGCAATTAGCCTTTGCCCGATCTCAAGGGCGGATTATGTTCACTCAAGATGCTGATTTTCTCCGACTTCATCAAGTAGGTGCAGACCATATAGGGGTTGTTTACTGCATCCAGGGAAGCCGTTCGATTGGCGAAATCATTCGGGGTTTGGTTCTGACTTGGGAGCTACTTGAACCTGCGGATATGGTTGGATGGGTAGAGTTTATTTGATTACGCGATCGCTCCTCTGCTTGATTATCGAAAGCGCTACTGCACAATCCAACGATGCAAAGAGATCGCCCCTCAGAAACCAACTGATGCGGAGCGATCGCCCTTCTCATGACAGCCAAGCCGGGCGCGATCGCCCAAGCCAACTATGCAAAGAGATCGCCCCTCAGCAGACGTAGAGCGATCGCCCTTCTAATGACAATCAAGCAAGGTGCGATCGCCCAATTCAAAGATGAAAAGCGATCGCTGTGTTTTAGTCCCAGACTGTTTCGATAATGTTTGAACTGCGAAGCTCTTCATCTCTGGTGATGAGTTTTGCACTGTATCGTTTTGCGGTTGCTGCAATGATGCGATCGTGAAGATCCCAGGTTTGGGGAAATTCAAGAAAGGTCTGAAACACTGAGAAATCGAAATCAACGATGATAAAGCTGGTAGTTTCTTGAATTGCCTCAAGGATGACTGCGATCGCGATCGGAACTCTCTGCTTCTGAGAAATCAGGGTCAGCTCGGCTAAAACTAACGTTGGAATCAGAATTTGAGCAGTAGTGGCTTCTGCCCGAACCAAAATGCTGTCTACAGTTGGTGACAGGCGAGAATCTTCAGCGAAGAACCAAGCCAGCGCATGAGTGTCGATGACAAAAACGTTCACAGATCAATCGATTCCTGCTCTAAAGTCTTTGGCAATGAGCGATCGCTCTACGTCTTCTAGAAGTTGATCTGAGATTTCAACGTCTTTCCAGATGCCTCGGAGTTTAGGAACCCTGTCGGGTGAATCGCGGTGCTCTTGAGTAAGTACCTTTTGTTTCAGAATTTCTAGCTCCTGCTGGATGGCTTCGATGCGAGTCAGGATGTAGTTGCTCATGGTGGCTTACAGTGAAAGGGAGCATCCCATCATTTTACTCGATCGCACTTCCCGGCAAAATGGCGTGCAAGGGTGGTTCTTTCAGATTTTGGTACATCTATATTTTGAGAAGAAATTTTAGTGGAATTCAAGCGCAAATGCGATCAGCAAGTGATGAGTAAAAGGTGACATGGAGTTGAGGCAAATATACGATTTTCTAGAAGATGCACCTAATTACCCCAACGATTTTTATCCAATTCAAGATGGAACTCAAAGATTAAAGGTGAAAAATCAATTTTTACTAGCAGAACTGAGAAGTGTAGAGTCTGGCGAGTGGCGAAAAGTCTATCAGGATGGCTATAGCGCTGGTGAACCCGTTTCAATTCACTATTTTGAGAGTCGGTCTGGCAAGGTTTTTGATGTTAAAGTCAAATCTGGATGGAGTAATCAGTAATATGACACCCTCTTTGTCGATTGTTTTAAGGCTGGAAAATAAAACAGAAATTGAACAATGGGTGGCGACGATGAGTTTGGGCATTTGCACTGCGATCGTAGGGGGAAGTCTCACTATCGCGGAGGCTGAAGCGCGCCTGTTTAATCCTCATACGCTAGAGCAGTTGGAAACATTAGGATTGGCTCAAGATTTGCTTGAGATTGTTCATTTGGGCACTGAGTTGGAAGATGTGCAAAGCCTAATTCCTGAGCGCTTGTCTCAGAGTCTGACCGAAATTGAGGCAAAAGCACTGACGTTTCTGAACGGTATCGATCGCTCAGCACAAGTTACTTACCGGGCTAAAAGTTGGATCTAGTCATTGTCAAGGGGCGATCGCCCAAGCCAACGATGAAACCAGATCGCCCCACAGTAGCCAACAGATGTAGAGCGATCGCCCTTCTAATAACAGTCAAGCAAGGCGCGATCTTCCAAGTCAGAGATGAAGAGCGATCGTGCCTCAGCAGTCAACAGCACCTCATTGTTAAATTAGGGTGGAGCGATCACATCTCCCGCCAGAGGCAGTGAATTAACATCGTGGGCTTAACTGAAACATGAAATCCAAAAGTTAATGCTGTGCTTCATGATTTAAAGTGCTTGATCACTCGAAATAACCTACCTAATAAGGTCGTTTTTATCTACAACACATCTATTGTTGCTAACATTGTAACGACCAGATCTCAAAAATCCCTGTGAACCCTCATATCTATATCCGAGCCTTGTGACAGCGTTATCAGCCTCGTTCTTATCAGTTGTGTAGAAGTGATGGTCGTCGCCAAGATTGTAAAGACGGTAAATTTGACACCTGCCTCTGATAGCAGAGTAAGCAGACTGAACGTAACATATCGGTCTACCACTATTTTCAAGAGAGTACCCGTCATTCCTTTGCGCTGAGACCAATTCTTTTTCGTCAACGGTGTACAAGCGATGTATTCTTTTACCTCTGACCTTGATGAGCCTATACAACCCTGTTGTACCCTGTTCTCTTGTTGCAGTACACGAGCCGAGTGTTCCTTCATGCAAATAACCAGCGCGACGCACAGCATCGTAAGCTTCTTGAGGATTTGTTGTGTAGAAGTGATCACCAATTCGTGGGTTGACAAGTCGTTCGAGACCGAGAACTAGTTGGGCTTTTAGAGCCGTCGTTAAGGAGAGAGTGGCTACTAAGCTTAGTAAAATAGCAACTAAGACAGAACGAACAGTCTGAAACTTTAACATTATTTTATTTCATGTTAAGAACGTGAAAACGCTTCAACTTTATTTTTTCTCTCAACTTAAGTCGAATATTTTCTTGCGATCGCCAACACAATCTTGCTACATTTCGCGAAGTTGTCTCGGTGAAACTTCGGTACAACGGCGATGGCAAAAACAAGCTGTGTTTTATAATCGAGAGACTCGGCACCAGATTTTGTACTGCTCTGAGCGATCGTCCACCCAACTGAACCCACGAAAACAACCTGAACCCATAGCAGATTTCCATGCCGTCCCCCTTTCCTGGAATGGACCCCTATCTAGAGCAACCCAGCGCTTGGTCTAACGTGCATCATCGCCTGATTACTGCGATCGCCGATGACCTCGCCCCGCAAGTGCTACCGAAGTATCAAGTTTTGGTCGAAGAACGCATTTATCAGGTCGAAACCCAGGACTCGATCTTGGTGGGTGCGCCCGATGTTCTCGTGCAGCAACTGCGTCCCGACACAGAAGCTAGTGCTGTAGCAGTTGCCACCCCCTCGGCTGAACCGCTATCCGTCACCCTTACCATTCCAGAAACCGTGCGCCAAGGGTATCTAGAAGTCCGTGAGATTGCCACAGGACAGGTGATCACCGTGATAGAAGTCCTCTCCCCCGTCAACAAACGACCTGGGAAAGGACGGCTAGACTACGAAAACAAACGAGCCATGATCTTAAGCAGTTCCAGTAACTTTGTGGAAATTGATTTGCTGCGTCAAGGTCAACCGCTGCCAATTCAGGAGAATTTTGCCCGATCTCACTATCGGATTCTGGTCAGCCCAGAGGAGAAACGCCCCCAAGCTGACCTCTATGCGTTTAACTTGACCGATCCCATTCCCTGCTTTACCTTGCCGTTGCGATCGGGCGATCGCCTACCAGTCCTTAACCTGCGACAGCTATTGGATGGGGTTTACGATCGCTCCGGCTATGGCTTTGTGATTGACTATGCTCAACCCGCCGTCCCTCCGTTGGCAAAAGGCGATGCAGCATGGGTCAACGAATGGATGAGAACCCATCGCACAGACTAGACGCGGAGCTAGACAAATGCTGGCTGAATTGATCAGATTCTTGCTACATCTGGCGAAATCGTGTCGGTGCGACCTCAGCGTAGCGGTGAAAGTCTGTGGCAAAGTGGCTCTAGCGATACCATAGAGCAATGGATAGGCTGCATCCGTATAGGAGAAATCGCCATGACGACCACCACCCGCCGCATGACCCTAGAAGAATATCTGGACTATGACGATGGGACAGATACTCGCTATGAATTAGTGAACGGGGAGTTAGCTGAAGTGCCTTCTGAGAGCGACTTGAACAACTTAATTGCGGTCTATCTCTTGGCGGAGTTTCTCCGATTTATGCCAGTGCGGCTCCTGCGACGTGGCACTGAAGTTGTGGTCAATGGCTATTGAACCACGACGCGGATTCCTGACCTGATGGTGCTAACCGAAGACCTTGCGGCTGCCCTCACTGACTCAAAGCGGAGCGTTGTCATGCCGGATATGCCACCGCCTGCTCTCGTGGTCGAAATCGTTTCTCCTGGCACCACTAACGAAGCGCGAGATTACCGTTACAAGCGTTCCGAATATGCAGCACGAAGCATTGCCGAATATTGGATTGTCGATCCACAGCAGGCACAGATTACGGTTTTGACGCTGATTGCAGGATTGTATGAGGAAGCCGTTTTCAAAGGCAACGATCGCCTCATTTCTTCTACACTGCCAAACCTGAATCTGACTCCAACACAGGTGCTACAAGCAGGCGCAAGTGAATAACCGATGCCGATCGCGGTTGGAAGGTTCAATTTGCATTGCGAGAAGTGCGATCGCCCTACCAAAAGCATTAGAAAGGATGACGCACTACATTTTGCGAAATTGAGTTGGTGAAACTCCGGTGTGACGGCGAAAGTATTTGGCGAAGTGGCTCTGGTTAGCAAAGCCGCACTCGATCGTTATGTTTTTCACATCGTTAATCTTAAATTATTACCCTCGGCAATCTCCAGTGTTAGTTTTGCTAAAAAATGGATCTGAGTAGCCTGCTGAAGGAAGTATGAATACCCTCTTCCAGCCCCCAAACCTATTTACTTGAGGTGAATCTATCACTCGGCAAATGGTAGAGCTAACGACTCGGTAAACTGGAGCTTCATCTCTACGTCGATACATTCCATTCTCGTATGTGCAATATTGCGTGCCACTTCCGTTGAAATCGACATACTTGCGGTTCCTGAAAATGGTGTCCTGTTCTGCTGGTATGACTTCCACCTTCCCACCATATGCTGCTACAAGTCCAGGGTCGCGAACCCAGCAAACGCCTATGCCGTTGCCGTAGATTCTGTAAACGGCAGAATGACCAGCTACTCGATACATTCCATCTCCTAAGGATCTTCCACCTTGATTAGACGGATTAGACGGAGATGAAAGCCCAGTCTGATTACAAACAACGTTTCGTGGCTGGCACGGACTATTCTCACCCGCTACTGGAGCGAAGTACCTTGGACACATAGTAAGGCTCTTATTGTAAGCCTCTTGTTGAGTACTGCCGTAGGCCTCAGCAAATCCGTTAGTAGCACACCTCCATTGCATCTGAGCCAATGCCCTTTCATTGAAAAAGCATAAGCTTGCTAGAACATAGGTAGAAACAAAAAGAAACTTTGTAGGCATATTAACCCCTAGCAGCTATGTGAGAAGTTATGGAAGGTAGCTAAAGCTTCCAATGGTGACTCTAGACAGTCTTGTAAATCGAAGCGCTCATTTTCTTGCGATCGCAGACACAATCTTGCTACATCTGGCGAAATTGTTTAACTTACAATGGAGCAATTGAGACAAAGCTCCCATTCAGCTAAAGCCATGAAAACTAGCGTAGAGATTGATGATGCTTTAGTTGCAGATGCCCTTAAAGCAACTGGGCTAACGGTTCAACAGGAAGTCGTTGAACTTGCCCTGAAAACCTTGATTCAGATGAGACGGCAGGAAGCCATCCGCGACCTTCGGGGGCGACTACCCTGGGACGGTGATCTGGAGACCCTGAGAACCAACTGATGATTTTGGTAGATTCCAGCGTGTGGATCGATTACTTTAACGGTCAAACGACACCACAGGTCGATCAGCTTGATCATCTGCTAGGCAACCAACCCGTGGCAGTGGGTGATTTGATTTTAGTTGAGGTCTTGCAGGGATTTCGGCATGACGCGGATTACACCACTGCCAAACAGTTACTCACCTCTCTAACCGTTTTCAACTTGCTCAATCCAGATTTGGCGATTCAAAGCGCTGAACACTTTCGCACTCTCAGAAAACGAGGGATAACGATTCGGAAAACAATCGATGTCGTGATTGCTACGTTCTGCATCGCGGAAAATCATACTCTCTTGTTCTCGGATAAAGACTTTATCCCATTTGTTCAGCATCTCGGATTGAGTACAGTCCTCTGAAACTTTGGCAGGATGGCTTCAATCGCGGGTATAGACAGCAGACGCACTACATCCGGCGAAATTGGGTTGGGGAAACCCCAGTGTGGCGACGAAAATATTTGGCAAAGTGGCTGTGATTAGCAAAGCCGCAGTCTTCTGCGATACGTGTCACCGTGAATTCGGGTCGCCTCAGGAGTTGCTTGGCGCGATCTATGCGCTGTTGCATCAGGTAGCAATGGGGACTCATGCCAGTCGATTGCTTGAACAGCCGACAGAAATGGTACTGGCTGATGTGCAATTCGGCTGCCATGTCTGCCAGGGATAGATTTTCGCCCAAGTGTGCGTGGATGTAGTCGATCGCCTGGTTCAGCCTATCTTTTGGCACCCCATCGTCATACGCCTTGAGTTTGTGTTTGCGCGTGGAATAGTGCAGCAGTAGGTGAGCCGCCAGCGCTGTGGTGAGCGACTCGGCATAGAACCGACGACCAATGCCGTCGATCTCTAGATCAGCTTTAAGCGCTTGACCGATGTGGTACACCAGCGGATCGGTTGCCTTGAGTACCAGCGATAGTTCCACCCGATCGGGATTCACCGATTCATGGGCAATCTGAGCCAGCACGGTTGGCTCCAGGTAGCAGTGAATAAATTCAACCTCAACATTCCAATTTAGCGCATGAGGTAAGTGAGCCGGAAGGATGCCGAACCCGCTTTTAGTTGGGTTGTTCGCTTCGTACTGAATTGCTTGATATTGCCCGTCCGTCACAACTTCGATGTTTACTGCTTCGTACTTCAGAGGAATAAAGATGACATTCTGGTCGCTGTGCAGTTCAGGCAGTTCCCAGGCTGGCTGACGATGATAAGCAAGATGAATCATATTCCAACTTGATTGGTGGCTGCTCAAGAGCGGCATATTGGGCAAAATCTGCAATGGTGCCGATTCCTGACGATAATCAACGATCAAAGGCTGTGCTGACACGGCGATCGCCTCTCCCAGTAGATGGTTAATCAAAAACCCTGATTAACGAATATTATCGGTCTCTTAAGCGATTAACAATCAATTCCCAATCTCGCTGACTAATATTCACATAGCCCGATTAATTTAAGTTGGTTGAGTGTTAACAAGATACCTAAGGTGATCAATCCTCCTTAGAATAGAGATAGCAGGCTATTCGTATCAATTCCAACTACAAAGGCGATCGCCCAGCGGTACGCTGAATAATTGATCCGATCTTGTGCAAATGTGTCTAAATCACCATTTGCGGTCACTCTCTCAGAGATTTTCCTATGCTTGAATCCTATCGTAACCATGTTGCCGAACGCGCTGCTCTAGGCATTCCACCCTTGCCATTGAGCGCTCAACAAATGTCTGAACTGGGTGAATTATTAAAAAATCCGCCTGTAGGCGAGGAGATCTTTCTATGGGAACTGCTGCGCGATCGCGTGCCGCCCGGTGTTGATCAAGCGGCTTATGTGAAAGCTGGTTTTTTGACTGCGATCGCCAAAGGCGACATCACCAGTCCGCTTGTTTCCCCAAAAGCTGCCGTAGAAATGCTGGGCACCATGATGGGTGGCTACAACGTTCATGCTCTAATTGATCTGCTCAAATCGCCGAATGCTGAGCTTGCATCCGCCGCCATTGCCGCCCTCAGCAAAACCATGCTCGTCTACGATGCCTTCCACGACATTCAAGAACTGGCTAGCAGCAATGCCAACGCCAAGCAAGTGATGGACTCCTGGGCAAATGCTGACTGGTTCACCAAACGCCCCAAACTGCCCGAATCCATTACAGTGACGGTCTTTAAAGTTCCCGGTGAAACCAATACCGATGATTTATCCCCCGCGCCCCATGCCACCAGCCGCCCTGATATTCCTCTCCATGCCCTGGTGATGCTGGAAACACGGCAACCCGGTTCCCTGGAAACCATCGTGGAACTGAAGCAAAAAGGATATCCCGTTGCCTATGTCGGCGATGTGGTGGGTACGGGTTCTTCTCGTAAATCCGCGATCAACTCCGTGCTGTGGGGCATCGGCAACGATATTCCCTGCGTACCCAACAAACGCACAGGCGGCTACATTCTCGGCAGCAAGATCGCGCCCATTTTCTTCAACACAGCGGAAGATTCCGGTGCCCTGCCGATCGAGTGCGATGTTACCCAACTGGAAACGGGCGACGTGATCACGATCTATCCCTACGAAGGCAAAATCATTAGTGAATCGGGCGAGGTTCTCTCCACGTTTACACTCAAGCCCGACACGATTTTAGATGAAGTCCAGGCAGGTGGACGGATTCCCCTGCTGATTGGGCGCACCCTGACAGATAAAACCCGCGCCGTATTAGGCTTGCCGCCTAGCCCCGTGTTTGCCCGTCCGACAGTGCCCACCGACACTGGCAAAGGCTTTACCCTAGCGCAAAAAATGGTCGGTAAAGCCTGCGGTCTCTCTGGCGTGCGTCCCGGCACCTATTGCGAACCGCTGATGACGACTGTGGGTTCCCAAGACACCACTGGACCCATGACCCGCGACGAGCTAAAAGAACTGGCTTGCCTGGGTTTCGGGGCTGATTTGGTGATGCAAAGCTTCTGCCACACGGCTGCTTATCCCAAGCCCGTGGACATTAAAACTCACCACGACTTGCCCGACTTTATGCACGAGCGCGGCGGTGTTGCCCTGCGACCGGGCGATGGCATTATTCATTCCTGGCTGAACCGGATGCTGATGCCCGATACCGTGGGCACGGGTGGCGATTCCCATACCCGGTTCCCTCTAGGAATTTCCTTCCCGGCTGGTTCCGGCTTGGTGGCGTTTGCGGCGGCGTTGGGTGTGATGCCATTAGACATGCCGGAATCGGTGCTGGTGAAGTTTAAAGGCACCCTGCAACCGGGCGTGACGCTGCGGGATGTGGTGAATGCGATTCCCTATGCGGCGATGCAACGAGGATTGCTAACGAACTCGAAGGAGAACAAGCAGAATGTGTTCTCTGGGCGAATTATGGAAATGGAAGGATTGCCCGATCTGAAGCTAGAGCAGGCATTTGAACTGACGGATGCGACGGCGGAGCGATCGTGCGCGGGTTCCACCATCAAGCTAAGTGTAGAAACGGTGGCAGAGTATTTGCGATCGAATGTGGCGCTGCTCAAAAACATGGTGGCACGAGGATACGGCGATGCGAGAACTATCCTGCGACGGGTTGCCCAAATGGAACAGTGGTTAGCCAATCCGAGTTTGATGGAGGCTGATCCTGATGCGGAATATGCCGAAATCATTGAAGTGGATCTGGATCAAATCAAGGAACCGATCGTGGCGGCTCCGAATGATCCCGATAACATCAAGCTGATGACAGAGTGTGCTGGAGATCCCATTCATGAAGTATTTATCGGCTCTTGCATGACCAATATTGGGCACTATCGCGCCGCTGCCAAAGTGCTAGAAGGTGCGGGTACAGTGAAGGTGCGCCTGTGGATTTGTCCGCCGACCCGAATGGATGAACAACAGCTAAGAGAGGAAGGCTACTACGGTATTTTTGCAGCTTCCGGGGCGCGCACAGAAATGCCGGGATGTTCGCTCTGCATGGGAAATCAGGCACGAGTCGCGGACAATACCACCGTGTTTTCGACTTCAACGCGCAACTTCAATAACCGCATGGGCAAAGGCGCTCAGGTGTATCTCGGTTCAGCGGAACTGGCGGCGGTCTGTGCGCTGTTGGGCAAGATTCCCACGCTGGAAGAGTACCTGGAAATTGTGACAAAGAAGATCGACCCATTTGCAGCGGATCTATACCGTTACCTCAACTTCAATGAAATCGATGGCTTTGCCGATGAAGGGCGGGTGTTGCCAAAAGAAGATGAGGCAAAACTCACTGCCACGGCTGGATAGAAGCGCGATCGCGGGGCAATTAGCACCGCGATCGCTTTTGTTGTTATCTGTAAATAGGTTGAGGGAACACTATAGCTGCGATTACACTTCTACTTCATCACTAATCTTATGAGTTGTTCCAAAGTCTGTAGACGCTTGTTCTCCACACTATTCGTTGCAATCTTTCTCATTTTTGAATTGCATTTCGTTTCACCTGAGTCTGCATTCGCAGGTGGAATAGTTAACTGTCCCGGCTTCCATAATAAATGTTCTCAAGTAAATGTAGAAGTTGGCTTACCTGAGGCTACAGGTTTCATGACAGGTGTTGTCGGAGATCTTGCAGCTATTTACAGTATGGGAAGCGTAGTGGGTTTTAGCGGAGCAGGTATTGCATCTGGTTTAGCTACTATTGGTAGTGTTGTGGGCGGTGGGATGCTAGCAGGAGTTGTTATAACAACTGTGGCACCTGTAGTTGTTGCTATCGCGATCGGTAGTGCTATTCAGCTAGCGTCTCAGAATAATCCCCCAGGTTCACGATAATTGACAAGGTTCGAGTTCATAGTAGATGAACCACCAGTATCACAACAAACTCGCAGGCGAGATCGACTTAGAGCTTGGAAAGTAGCGGTGCGGCAAGAAGCTGAGAAATACTGGTCATCGGAGCAAAAAACAGCTACTGGGCTGGTTATGTTTCAAATAACTTATTTCGTAATTGCTCAACTCAGAAGAAATGCGGGTTTCAGCCATTTTTTACTCGGAGAAAATCCTCTAAAAGCCCATAACGCAAGATTCTTAGCTGGAAAGGAACCGAAAATGGTTGAAAAAAGGGCTGTAACTACCAATTTGCCTAGGTTGAGCAATTACCTTATTTCTACGATTCCGTTTCGATGGACGTAGATAACATTGTCAAGCCAATTCAGGATGCCATTATTGGGCTAGCCTATGTCGATGACAACCAAGTCACCGATATTCTGGCGAGAAAAAGGGATTTGTCAGGTACCTTTAAGGTAGAGAACATGACCGCGATCCTGGCAGAAGGCTTTGCTCGTGGAAATGAGTTCCTGCATATCGTCATAACTGATGCTCCTGACCAAGAGGTATTAACCTGATGGCAACCCCAACTGCGAACACAGAAAGAGAGCGCTTGCTAAAGTTAGCAGATGAGTATCGTGATAAGGGATATGCAGTTTCGTTTCATCCAATCCCTGAAGATCTACCTGATTTTTTGAGAAGCTATCGTCCTGATATGATCGTGCGCCGGGGAGAAGAAGCAGTAGTCATTGAGGTTAAGTCACGCTCTTCGCTTAACTCCTCCTCAACTCAATATTTACGCAATCTAGCCCAGGCAGTAGAGCAACATCCTGGCTGGAGATTTGAGTTAGTAGTGACCAACCCAGCCGACACCACATATTCCCAAAAAGCTGAGGGATCTTTTCAAGAGCATGAAATAAGATCACGCTTACAAGTAGCAAAGCAGCTTTCAGAGCAGCATCCAGAGTCAGCTATCCTATACTCTTGGTCTTTAGTTGAGGCAACTTTAAGGCTTATTGCAGAGAAAGAAGAAATAAGCCTACAAAGATTTGATCCCCTTTATTTAGTAAAGCGGCTAACAACGGAAGGTGTGATTTCAAGATCTGAGTATCAGATCCTGATGAACGCGCTCTCATTGCGTAATGCTATTGCTCATGGTTTCAAAACTGCACAAATCACGCAAAACTCTATGTATGAGGTAATTGAAATCACAGAGCAACTATTGAAAGCTCTGCACAGTGATGAAGAAGCAAGCTAACAACCGCGCTGCACCGGAACTAAGAATATGGCTGGCTGTGTTGCAAATGTTATCATTCAGCCCTCCAAACCCAAGCGTTACAGCGATCGCTTTCTCTACTCAGCTACTCATTTACTGGGTCTTTTTGTAGCACTATCAAGCAATTTTATTGTTGGTTAATTTGATTGCCGCAACCATCAACAGAAACAGAATACAGCATGATAGCGCCACCAATGTTTCTTGGATGTTTGGTGATATGACTACCATAAATCCTTGGTCTTTAATCAAAGTTGAGAAGCTTGAAACACAGAATGGCATCAGATAGAGCCTAAAGGTTTGCCAATGATCGCGATCGCGCATTTCACCAGAAGAAACACTAAGCAACAAGCCTGTGCCAATCACAACACTAATCCCAATTGCGTTAATCCATATCTTCAGGGAAGGATCAAAATGGAACCAAACGACTACGACATACCAAATGAGGTAGCACCAGAGAATTATTTTATCTAGCTTGATTTTGTAAAAGTATTGAAATAACCATTTCATATCGCTAAAGGGCTTCGCTTTTTATGATTATTTAATAGTTAAAACTTTTGGATAGAAGGAAATCTGACAACTTAAGCAATCAGGAATGGAGAGCCAAAGAATCTTCTAATAAAACCAGTTGATAGCCTGCATCAGCAGGTGCCACAACCGAAATAAAAACCAATGGCTCATCCCCGGTGTTGACCACGCCATGCACACATCCAGTCGGAGCAATTACGACATCTCCAGCCGCGATCGCCCGTGTAGTTCCCGCTTGATCCAAATAATACTCTCCGTGACCAGTCAAAATAGTCCAAGTGTCTTGCCCGTTGGGATGGATATGAGCGGGGATTGTCTGCCCTGGCTTGATATACCAGACGACAACGACAGCATTGTTAGACTCTGTAATCACTGATCGAATCGGCTCTCCATCGGTCGGCTGAAAAAACTCAGAGCTGTTAAATATCCTAGGTTCACTCATCTTTCTTTTGCATCTTTATTGAAATAGGATGATGGCGGATATATTTTATTTTTTATCTTTTTCAGTTTGTGATTGTCTCACTAATCACTGGAGGAAATTGTCGCCTTGATAACGTTATTTTTTCTAGGGGCGATCGCGTCTTTAAACGGCAATACAGAACTATAGTAAAACGCGATTCCGCAAAAAGGATAGCTGGATGAATAGTGGATTAATTCTGCCTGAAAACTGGCAAGACTGGCTGGTTGTGTTTGGCTATATTAGCTTTACTGTCTTCAGTATCTGGCGAGTGGTAATCAGCAAATAATGTATGAGAATTGATCAGGGCTTAGCAGACAATGAATAGAATGAAATGAGCAAAGGTTTTAAAGGGCTGCTGACCTTTTCGTTGAGGCTAAAATAACGATGCAAAATCAGGAATCAACAATGGGTGCCGTTCGCGTTGAAGTCAAGCTCACGAATGCAATCGACAAGGCTTTGGTGGATCGCGGTTCCCTTGCTCCTCGCCATCTTCGAGACTGTGTAATGCAAGGATTGGTGGATACGGGCGCGTTAACGCTAATGGTGCCCCCAAACATAGTTCAACAATTGGGCGTAAGGATTCAAAGGCAGCAAATTGCCCGATACGCCAATGGGTATGAGGAGGCTGTGGGAGTCACTGAACCCATCATAATTGAGCTTCTAGGGCGGCAAACCACACTGGAAGCGCTTGTTGTGGGTGATGAAGTCCTCATCGGTCAAGTAGTACTGGAACTCTTGGATTTGTTGCCCGATTGCAAGAACCAGCGGCTGATTCCTAATCCAGCCAATCCAGATTATCCGATCGCGATGATTAAGTGAACCCGCGATCGCCGTTAGGTTTTTTGATCTAACCGAATGACTTGCTCCAGTGCTGTTTTTCCCCTCGCTCGCTGCGCGTAAGGTTCAAGTGCAGCCCGATCGCAACCCGTCAAAAGTTGCAGATCATCTAGGCTAATTCCCCGCATCAACAGTTCCACGCACCAGGTTTGTTGAGCTTGGGCGATCGCGGGACGGCTTCCGTTTAGGGTGAGTAATTCGTCTGTCCAGGTTTGCCACCGCTGCCATAGCTCCAGTTCTATGAGCGACTGACCCTCATCACCCACAAATAACGACGGCTCGTTATCTTTGCGGCTTTTGAGCCATTGAGTCAATGGATTGCGCGTGTAGGAACCATAGCGTTTCCCCAAAATCCATTGATTGACTGGAACCTGCCGTGTTCCATGAGAAACCTGTAACAATTGTTGATCAGCATCGCTAATGTAGTGAACTCGTTGCAAGCTGATTACCTCTAACGGACTTAAGCCAGCACCAAACAAAACATAAGCGATCGCATAGTCTTGTACACTCAGCTTCTTAGCTCTCTGCAAAATGACATGAACTAAATTTGCAGGTAAATCAGCAATGATTACTGAACTGCGGGAAGACGCAGATTGGACTAAACCAACCGACCTAAAAGATAGTTGTGAAGCACTGGAAAATGCGCCATTTAAAAAGAGTGTCACGACAGTTTCTAAAAAATCTTCGCGACTTTGCCAAAGCTGATGAAAATCACTCGTAAACTCGATCACGGCGTACCCTAACAGCATCCCATTCAGTAAGCTTGCCAGCTTCTCGGCGGGAAGATGAGTCTGCAACTGCCCTTGCTCGATGACCATCGCAAAATAATCGGCAACATAATGATTTGCTTGAGTAAACCCTTTTCCTAATGCTGCGCGATTTTCTGCGGAATATTGCCCGGATTCGCCCACCACCGATCGCACCAATGCCGGAACCGCTTCTAGTGCTTGCAAACAGGCTTTGGCATAGGCTTTGAGTGCCTCGTGAATATCACCCAGGCTGCCTGTCTCGCTGGCTTGGCGCACCAACGTTTGCCCCAACTGGGTAAACACCGCCGCCTCTTCAATCACGGCTAGCAGTAGCCCATGCTTATTACCAAACTGGCGAAATAAAGTAACTTCATTCACCTCTGCCAGTTCAGCAATTTGCTTCGTCGTCGTTTCGGTCACGCCTTGGGCTGCAAATAGTTCAAGAGCCGATTGAATTAATCGTTGTCGGGTGGAGATTCGCTGAACAGACATCATCAAAATGCAAGTGCCACTTGCACAGATAGCAAAGAGTTGTTACAGTAGAAATGTAAGCGTTACTTGCATTTCTTTTACTATAAGCGTTTTCTTAATCGGTAGCAGTTTTGTTGGTAATGCTGAATTTATTCTAAGTCGGTGTTGTTGAATCCAAGCACGATTTGTCCACGCTGCGGGAGGCAAGCTACATCCCGACCCCTTCTTGCTATAGAGAAGGAATCCAAGAATCTTGTTTCCTCTCCATTGAGAGAGGTCTAAAGCAAGGAGAATTCCTAGACTGATTCAGCAAAGTCTTAAATCCAAAAATTTATCTAGCAGTTCAATTCATAAGGAGTGATGATGACTTCCAATTCGATTAAAGCGGCTTCTGTCGAGCAGCCAGCTTCTCTAAGCTGGGTAAGTGTGGGGTTCTTTGGTGCGGTTCACGCGATCGCGCTTTTATCACCCTGGTTTTTCTCCTGGTCGGCTCTAGGTGTTGCCGTCTTTCTGCACTGGCTATTAGGCAGCATTGGCATTTGTTTAGGATATCATCGCCTACTGACCCATCGCAGTTTTCAAGTGCCCAAAGTTTTGGAATATGCGATCGCTCTCATCGGCGGATTAGCTCTTCAGGGTGGACCTATTTTTTGGGTAGCCGGACATCGCCAACATCACCTGCACACCGAAGACAACGAAAAAGACCCCTATTCTGCCAACAAAGGGTTTTGGTGGAGCCACATGCTCTGGCTGTTCTACCCAACCAAAAAGTTTTTTGACTATGACCAGTACAAACAGTATGCGCCAGAACTCGTCCGCGATCCTTTCTATCGCGGCTTGAACACTTACTTCTTGCTGCTTCAGTTGCCTTTGGGAATCTTGCTTTACCTGATGGGCGGCTGGTCGTTTGTCATCTATGGCGTGTTTCTTAGAGCCGTGTTGCTGTGGCACAGCACTTGGTTGATTAACTCCGCCAGTCACATGTGGGGGTATCGCAACTTTGAATCGGACGATGACTCTCGTAACCTTTGGTGGGCAGCGCTTTTAACCTATGGTGAAGGCTGGCACAACAACCACCACGCTGCCCCTAACGTCGCAAAAGCGGGGCTGAAATGGTGGGAAATTGACATGACTTGGTGGGCAATTCAAGGCTTGAGGAAACTAGGCTTAGCGAAACGGGTAATTTTGCCAACCCACGACGCTTCCTAAAATGTTTTTCCTGGAAGATAAACCTCTGTCGTGAACCAGCCCCGGTTTGTCAGAGGTTTTACCATTGCCTTAACAGATGCAAAATAGGGCTTGCCTTCCCCATCTTCGGCATCGTGAAATAGGTTTGTCACTGGCTGATAGCCGCTGGAGCCATAAATTTTAGGATTGCCAAACAAAACGGCATACTCAACCCTATGGGATATTAGCCAGACCTGGATCGCCGCTAAGATTTGCTTAACATATCCCTTGCCGCGATGATTGGGATGCACACAAACTTCGGCAATGCCACCAATTGGATACTTTACGTTATCAACCACCACATGCTTTTCGTGAACTGCAATGTGGGCGATCGCCATTCCAGTTTGATCCCGCATCAGCCAGCGGTGACTAGGAGGTTCATTAAAATAGCGCCGCTCTTTGAACACAGCATCACAAGGCTTCGTGAAACAGAGGCAGAGCAACCTACGAAGGTTTTCATCCAGAAGCGGATCAACGCCAGCATCAAGCAAATATTCGATCGGTGGGTTCGACATTGATTGTGGGGGAAGGCTTCACGCTTGATTGTCTTTGAGAGATCGATGAAGTAATCGACAGGGCCAAAGAAACGCGCCACAGAGGCTAACGGAAGCGATCGCTGCAACTCTGTGCCAATGTTTAGTCAACGGCTCAGTGGACTTGGATGGAAGGTCGTTAGTTGGCGGAGATTCAAAAGCTGAAGGCGGTAGTTGACTTGCAGCATTAATCCCTTCAATCACGGCTCCAAAAAAATAAGCGCCTAGGGCAATGCTCAGCCAATGGTTCATAGCGTTGTTCTAGAGACTGCCCTGACTCAGCGATCGCCGTTCTTCGGCAATATCCCGAATTAAGGGCAGGCGAGACTCGATATAGGTATTGAGGCTGTTAGCAGTTTGAGCATCAATCACCTGCTGGTTGGCAAACCGATTCAGCAGCAATTTTACCAAGTCAGAGTCATCAAATTGCAACAGAGTGTTGACTTGAGTAGACTCGATTACAGCCCAAAGCTGCTGCATCATCTTGGCAGTGATCATCGACCTTCACCTCTTAAAGATTTTTTCATATTCCCACACTTTTCTGAATGCTGCCTAATTTCCAGGGCTGACTTCATGAATCAACATGCAGAGTGAAGAAAAACTTTCTGCCCCCCTGACTCTGTGAAAAAGGTTTCAGGTTTCAGGTTTCAGATTCATATTTATTCCCTGACTCCTAATCCCTATCATCCATGCTGATATGCCTGCTTTAACCAGGTGAAGCGGAATGTAGCACCGCTGCCTTCTTTAGAATCAATCCAAACGCTGCCGCCTTCGGCTTCAACGATTCTTTTGACGATCGCTAATCCGATTCCTGTGCTTTCTTTCGTGTCACGGGCTTCTAGAGTTTGGAAAATGACAAATACTTTGGTGTGATAATTTGCGTCGATGCCGGGTCCATCGTCTGCCACAGAAAACTCGTAAAACGCACCTTGCTCTTGCACGGTGATGGTGATGTGACCATCAGGGCGATCGTGATGTTTGATGGCGTTGCTGATCAGGTTGGAAAACACTTGCCGCAGCAACATTACTTTGGTGGTGAAGGTGGGCAGGTTGGGCGCGATCGCGATCGTAAAGGTATCAGGAGGAGCCAGTGAATCGACTACTTCTTCAAGCAACACCTGCACAGAGACTTGTTCTAGCGCAGCTTTAGTGCGCCCCACACGGGAATATTCTAGCAGCCCATTGATGAGCGCTTCCATCCGGTGAACTCGCCCCCGCAGCAGCAGCATTTGGCGTTGGTTTTCGGCGGCGAGTTGCCCGTGCAGATCTTCTTCAATCCATTCAGAGAGATTGGCGATCGCCCTCAGCGGTGCTTTCAAATCGTGAGAGGCGACATAGGCAAACTGTTCTAATTCGCGGTTGCGATCTTCGAGGGTGATATTGGTTTGGGCAAGCATCGTGGTCAGGCGAGTCAATTCATCGGCGCGAGACTGGAGTTTTTCCTGATTTGCCTGCACCTCGGTCATGTCGCGGATGATCGCAAGCAGTCGGCGATCGTCTAATTGCACATCACTCACCGAGATCGAGATCGGAAAGGTCGTGCCATCTTTGCGAATTCCTGAAGTTTGCCAAGCCTGCCCACTCATCACTGGCGGGCTATCCATCAGGCTTTGTTTGGCGTTTGTCTGTTGGTTACGAGTGAGCGATTGCGCCTCAACCAACAGCCGCTCAATTTTATGCCCAATCACTTCATTAGGCTGATAGCCAAACATCTCACAGGCTGTTGGGTTGAAGGTTTCAATCCGACTATCTTCATCTAGGATAATTACGCCATCAACCACATTGGAGACGATCGCGTCTAACAAAGAGCGGCTTTCGCGCAGGCGTTCTTCGCGATCGCGCAAATCTCGATCTAGTTGGCTAAACAAGTAAAGGGCGGCACAAAATCCCAACCCGCTAATGATGGCTGTAAACCAGATAGCCGCAGAAGTCGCCTCCTGAATATTTTCCCGCTGTTTCAGCAAATTATCTTTATGGGCTTGCTCTGACTGCTGCATTTTGCTCATGGAAGCGCGTAGGGCATCCATGTTGGCTTTGCCTTGATACAACAAGGGCTTGCTGGAAAACGCTGCTGTGTTGGATGATCGCTGGGCATCGGTGGCAGTAATCACCTGTTGCGAAATATTCAAATTACGCTGCACCCGCTGTTGAATCGTGTTGACTTCTTGCAGCCGTCCCGGCTTTTTTTGCTGTAACTGTTGCAGCCGAGTGAGAGAAGGTTGATAGCTCGCGCGAGATTGGCGATAAGGCTCTAGAAATAGGCGATCGCGGGTGAATGCATAGCCCCGTACGCCGGTTTCCACATTAATTTGTTCAATCAGCAGTTGATTACTCTCGCGGATCACTTCATCGGTTGATTCAATCTCTCGCCGAACACCGATTAACACTTCCCGCGACCACACCCAAGCAGTCAATGTCATCACCAGGCAAATGGCTGGAATGGCAACCACGATCGCGCCCCGATCTCGGATCGGCAGCCGCGACCAAACCGTCCACAATTTTTTAAGTAGCCTGCTTTGCATAGGTAAAATGCTCATGGTTCTGGGGCAACATCTTTAGGCTGCTTCAGCCAAGTGAATCGAAAGGTGGTGCCTTGCCCAACTTCAGATTCCACGCGAATCTGACCGCCTTCGGCTTCAACAATTTTTTTGACAATGGATAAGCCTACACCCGTGTTTTCTTTGGAATCGCGGGCGGTCAAAGTTTGAAAAATGACAAAGATGCGATCGTGATATTCGGCAGCAATACCGGGTCCATCATCGGTAATAGCAAATTCGTAAAAGGCGGCGCGATCGCAGGCAGTGATGGTGATACAACCATCGAGGCGATCGTGATGCTTGATGGCGTTACTGATGAGGTTGGCGAACACCTGACGCAACATCAGTTGCCGTGCTGGCAGGGTGGGCAAGTCGGGAGCAAGGGCGATCGCAAAGCTGGCGGGTGGATCGAGAGAATCGATCACATCTTCCAGCAAAGCGCGGACGGAAACGGATGCGATCGCGGCTTGAGTGCGCCCCACGCGAGAATAGTCTAACAGTCCACTAATCAATGCTTCCATCCGCAGAACTCGGCTTCGCAATAGCCTCATTTGAAGCTGATTTTCTGCGGGCAGTTGCCCCTGCAAATCAGCTTCAATCCACTCAGCTAGATTTGAAATTGCCCTTAGCGGTGCCTTTAAATCGTGGGAGGCAATGTGGGCAAACTGGTCGAGTTCGCGGTTGCGTTCTTCTAGCAAGGCGGCGGTGTGGGCAAGCGTCATGTTCAACTGCGCCAATTGTGAGGTTCGTCGCGCCACCCGATCTTCCAGTTCGGCGTTTAGCTGATAAATTTTGGCTTCGGCTTGCTTGCGCTGAGTGATGTCGCGTCCTTCGGGAATCAGCAGCACAATTTGCCCGGTTTCATCTCGCAGGGGTTTAATCGAAAAATCGTAAGTCGCAATTTTGCCATCGGCACCGGATAACTCCACTTCATATCGAATGAATTCTCCAGCAGCGGCACGGGCGATCGCGTCGCGCAGTTGGATCTGAGCATTATGGGAACCTTGCCACCAGGGACAGTCCCAAAACATCTTCCCAATCACCTGATCGGCGCTTGCTCCAATAAAGTCTAAAGCCGTCTGGTTGGCTTCAATCAGTTTGCCATCCGGTTCTAGCAGCCCCACAAATTGAAAAGTTTGGTCAAAAATGGCACGAAACCGGCGCTCTTTTTCTCGCAGTTCTTGCTCTGCCAGCAGGCGATCGGTCACGTCTTGCTGCACTGCCACCACGACGGTGCCATAGTCGGGATGATCAAAAATAGAGGTGGTGGCTTCACACCAAAATAAAGTTCCATCTTTTCTGATGTTGTGCACGGTATAGGTGGCTTCACCGTTTTGCTCTACCTGCTGCAAAATTTCATGCGCGACAGCTTCTGCTGCTGGCAAATCGGCAGCATAGTTCAAAATTGCAACGGGCTGCCCATTTAGCTCTCCTGGTTCATAGCCAAACAGTTGCTCAAACTTGGGGTTGGCATACACAATCACGTTATCGCTTAATCGCACTAGGCAAATGCCTTCCGCCATATTGCGCGTAATCACGGTTTGCAGTTCCCGCTCCTGTTCTAGCTCGGTTTCCACACGCCTCGCCTGACTGGCAGGGGTGCAGATTCCCACCCATTTCTCCACAGCGTTTGCCGCATCTAAAATGGGGCGACCCTTCACCACAAATCGCCGATGAGCGCCATCGACTTGCCGAAAGCGCAACTCTAATTCAAAGGTTTGTTCGGTATTAATGGATTGTTGCCATTGCCGAAAGGCGATCGCGCGATCATCTGGATGAATCCGATCGAACAATTGCCATCCCAACGAATCAGCGATCGCCACACCCAATGTTTCTGTCCAAGCGTGATTGAGATAATTGATCGCTCCATCCGCATTGGCAACCCACATCATTTGTGGCAGCGCATCCATAAGCTGCTCATATTGGGTGTAGGGATGCAGTTCTAGCGGATGCGAATCAGAAGCCGCAACACTCAATATTTCAGCAGAATTAGAAACTTCGTTCATGAGGCAAACTTAATCAAACGTAGACTTCCGCTGCAAGATACCTTAATTTTATAGCTTCCAAGATTGATAAAACCCAAAGTTGAGAATGAACTGCCGCTGCTTGAACGGCTTAAAACTCAACTGCTTAAAAACACTTTTTGTACAGGAGCTTTATTTTCTGCAACTATAAAGTTCTATATGTCAAACTGCGCATACCTAATGAATCAACTTGTCATCTATCATTGGGCTAAGTTCTATATCTACTGCGCTTAGTCAGCACTGCGCCCCAAACCGTTAAACGTAGAGTGTTAATAAAAGACAAATGGCTGATATTGGGATTGTGTTAATTGAAGATCATGACCTGACCCGGTTAGGCTTGCGAACTGCCTTGCAACGACACAATGGCATTCGGGTTGTGGGAGAAGCAGGCAATGCCACAAAGGGATTGGCTTTGCTGCAAGATAAACAGCCCGATGTTGCCGTGGTAGACATTGGGCTGCCCGACATGGATGGGATTGAGTTGGTTCGTCAATTCAAACAGTTTCAAGTAGACCATAATGACTTCTCAACTAAAATTCTGATTCTGACAATGTATGACACCGAGAATTCAGTATTAGCAGCCTTTGCCGCTGGTGCTAATTCTTACTGCATGAAAGATGTCAATATTGACCAATTGGTAGAAGCAATTCAGTCAACCTCTGATGGAAATTCCTGGATTGATCCGACGATCGCAAATATTGTGCTGCGTCAGGTGCGTCAACCGCTTGCAGTTGATCCGACTCAACCCAAAATGATCAGCATTGAAGGAGTTGAACCTGCCTATGAAGAAATTTTGGATAACGTGCAACTCACCGATCGCGAACTAGAGATTTTGCAGTTGATTGTGGAAGGTCTAAGCAATAATGCGATCGGCGAAACCTTGTTTATTTCTCTGGGCACCGTCAAAACCCATGTCCGCAATGTTCTCAGCAAACTCTGTGCTGATGATCGCACCCAGGCAGCCGTGTTAGCGCTGAGATCGGGATTAATCAGTTAAAAACGGGGCGAGGGTTACAAAGTGCGGAGTACGGAGTTTTGCATTCCCCATTCAACCTTCGCACTTCGGCACTCGCCACTCATCATTCGCGACGTTTATCGTCTAAATTGACCTTTGGTAAAGGTTCTTGTTTCACCAGAGGGCGCGGTCACCGTCGTGGTGCCATTTTCAGTCGAGCCGTTGTATGTATTGCTGTTGACGGTCGTAGTATTCTGACCCGCATAGCCAGACGTTGGATCATAGCTGGCATTGCCATTGGTATTCACATCTACGATTTGTCCTTGAGATCCCGTTGCGGTGCTGCTGCCGCTATTGGCGTTCTGGTTGCCAACTATCTACATCAAAGGTGGAGGTTTGCCCGCGTCGATAGGCACGCACAATCCCCTGCCCTATAGAATTTGGGCGATCGCAAGATTGGGCATACACCATTTTCAACAGCCCTAATCCCAAAAGAATCTGAGCCAAATGAAACTTAGCGCCCAGCAAAAAGGCTTGCACTTCTACTTCACCGATGGGGTCAGTGCCGTAGCCAGTCAGCACATGCACGCTGTCGTGGAGTTGCTTGCGGCGCGGTCCGGTGGTAAACGGTTTGAGGTTGTGCTGATCTAAAAAGTCTGCCAATGTTCGACCCAACGTTCCATGTGGAAGTTGGCGCAGATGTTGCAGCTCAACGATTGGAGGCACGTTGATGCCTAATACTTCACCCACTTGATCAACCCGCTGCAAAAAATGAGCAATTCTGGCTTCTGGCGATCGCATTAAAACTTGCATAATCTATTAATCCTCTATTGGTTGGTTTGGATTAGATTAAATCAGGACTTACGCAAATCAACCGAAATTTGCCCCCCAACCCCCAATTCTGGGCAGGGATGATTTTCTAACAGGAGAAATATAAGCTAGAGGAGAATAGAAGCGAGGTAGAGCCATGGAAGTAGAAGGATTAATAGAGCAGTTAAAGACGATTCCAGACTGGAGACGGGACAGAAAAGTACAACATCCTCTGTGGGTGATGCTATTGATGAGTCTTTTAGGCGTGATGAGTCGCTACAGTAGCTTGAGAGGGTTGGAAGACTTCATGAAACGGCATCAGCACGAAGTGGTTGAATTATTCGTTACTCCACCTTGCACGATATGGCAGGGCATGTCGATGCCGACCAGGTTGCCAGCAATTCCAAATTCAAATTTGACAATTGGTTCAATTGCCCTACAGGATAAACAAACAACTGACTGAGTGCACCTT
>ENA-ORBV01001321-ORBV01001321.1-microbial-mat-metagenome-genome-assembly--contig:-NODE-1321-length-55295-cov-13.443460_pt1 | contig 55295 bp, 36 predicted proteins | sample MGYA00237777_ERZ505514 | MGnify/ENA primary metagenome ERZ505514 (study PRJEB26160, sample SAMN06269048) | microbial mat metagenome | isolation source: Oligotrophic lake microbial mat | place... | reverse complement strand
GGCAGCGGCTTTGGTCAAGACACCCACCGAGAGCATCGAACGTCCAGCGAGCGTGCTGAGCGCTTGAACTCGTACCGCTGGATTTATCGAATCGGTGGCAAGCGCTGCCAGCGGAGCGACAAGCGGAAAAGTTCCAATCAGTTCACTGATCTGTCGCTCCTGCCTGCGATAGGGTTCGGTGCCCGGTAGAAAAATCAACAATTCCTGTTGCAATTCCTCAAGCTTCTTCTGCTGATCCGCTGGAATGACAGCATTCTGAGGATTCCACATCAGCATCATCTGCACCATGTCGCGCTGCCAGCCGCTGGGTGAATCCATCGCGGCGACGAGATTCTTGGCATCGAGCTTGTCCAGTCGCACCATCGTGCTCGGCTTCACATTCACCGGCACGATGCGATAGATGCGGCCCATGTCGTGGCCCGCGCGGAGGTCGAGCGCCCTTTGCCACTGCGGCGGAATCCACTGCGGATGTTCAATCGTCTGGCGGTACATGTCCGCGATCCACAGGCAACCATCGGGGCCGGTGCGGATGGTTGTTGGACGGAACCAGGGATCGGAGGATGCAAGGAATTCGCGCTTCTCTTCGCCGGTGGCTTCCGGGGGGCGCTCAGCGCGGAACGTGACGCCCTGCGGTTTCAGGATCATCCGGCGAACGAGATTGTGTACCGGCTCGCTGACGAAGGCGTTGCCAGTGAAGGATTCGCCATAGAGATCATCGCGGTAGATGGTGAGGCTGTTGGCGGAAGAGTGAACGGCGGATTGGCCCGGTGTTCCGGGGGTGATGCGATGATTTTCGATTGAAGGCGAGTGCACGATGCTGATGGGAAAGATGGTGCGATCGCTGGTGAGATCAACGCGCGGGTTGGGCGCGGTGACATGCGGATTCCGGCGAAGGTAGTGATCTTCAAGCGCGTAGTGCCAGCCGGGGTTGGGGTTGTTGCTGCCGAACCAGTTGCCGAAGTCATCGCGATCGCGGCCGAATTGTGATTGGCCGGATTGCGGATCGAGTTGCCAGGTGCCATCGGCGAGCGGACGAATGCGCAGGTCACGGCCGTTGATGTTGGTTGTCTCGCCTGTACCGACGTGTTTGATGTTCCCGCCGCTATCGCCATTGGCCAGATAAATCCAACCATCCATGCCCCAGCGCAGGCCGTTGACGCGGTGCTGCTGGTTGCCTTCGTTGAAGCCGGTGAAGAGCGCGGTGCGTTTGTCCGCTTTGCGGTTGGCGTCGTCTGGTGTGGAATCCTCTGCATAAAGAATGTCGGGGGCTGCGGTGATGAGGACGCCTTTGTTCCAGACCATGATGCCCGTGGGGAAGTTCAGGTCATCGAGGAAGATGGTGCGCCGGTCGTATTGGCCATCGCCGTCGGTGTCTTCGAGGAAGACGACGCGGCCGGTGGGTTTTACTTTGCCATCTGCATCGGCAACGCCCGAAGGATAATCGCCCATCTCGACGACCCAGAGTTTTCCATCAGGGCCAAAGTCGAAAGCGATCGGGTCCATCACCAGCGGCTCAGCGGCGACGAGCTCTGCGCGAAAGCCGGAGATGAGCTGAATCGAAGCGCGCGAAGCTTGCGGCGAGCGCGGCGGAGGCGGCGCAGCATGCGCAGTGGTGAAGTTGTGCGGCGAGCCGGGACGTGTCGTACCGCTGTCTTTTGGATCGGGAGGCACCGGCGCGGGAACCACCGGTGTCGCGGGAATTTCCGGGGCGACACGCCCCGGCTCGCTCAGCGCGAGCACTTCCTTAAACGTGATCTTCTTCACATGATGCGGCTCCTTCCCGCCTGTGTCCTCGTTCTGCCAGTAGAGCGCATCGCCTTTGATGAAGAAGCCGTTGTTCGTACCATCGGCGCGGATGATGGGGGGAAGATCGTTCTCAGTCGCGATCTCGCCGCGCTTGCGATCATAGAGCGTTTTTTGCCCTTTCGTCTTCGCATCGAACAGCGCTAGGCTGTATCGTTCAGCATCGGAATGAATGCGGTCGGCGTGGCCGTCACCGTTGATGTCAACGAATCGCACGGCAGTCTGGACCGGCGGCCTCGCGTGCTCCCTCAGCGACTTGCCTTTGAGCATGTTCTTATTAATCCGCTCCAGCGCCTCCCTGAAATTCAAAAACCTCACCTTCTTCCCATGCTTCTTTTCTGCATGGTCGATCAGTTCAACGATCTGCTCCGCTTGAATCCAGCCGTGCGGGTGGAAGCACAAGGTGTAAACGCCTTGCTTGATGACGGTGCAGTCGATGGCGGCTTTCATGTCGTCAACGGTCTTGGGATTGTTTTTGCCTTGCAGGTTTTGGGCTTCCCAGTCGCTGGGGGCGCTGGCGGGGAATTGCCAGATCATGTTGCCGATGGTGTAGGGGTAGGGGTAGTTTTCGATGGTGTTGATGTAGCCGGGGAACTGGGTGTATTTGGTGAATCGTTCGCGGGTATTACCTTTGTCATCTTTTTCGAGCACGAGTTCACGAGGCAGGGCGGGATCGTCACTGGTGAAGACTTGAAAGACGGAGGAATCGATCGAGAGAAAATTTCCCTTGGCGGTGGTCTTGTTCATCACCTCGGAAAAGAAGCGCGGGCTGACGGAGTTCATCGAATCACAGCAAGGCATGCGAAAGGCGACGGGGCCTTTGTAGTTGGGGATTTGGTTGAGCAGATCGACGCAGCCGTCGTAGGTTTGCTTGGCGCGGCCGATGTCTCCCGAAGGCGCAGCACCAGCGCCCAGACAAGGGCATGGATGCGTGATGGTGTGCACCTCGAAGCTCAGGCCTTCTGTGAGCCAGGCTTGAAGCTGCGGATGTTTGGGATCGACGGAGTTGGTGAAGATGGAGAGCGGGGCTTTGCCTTGCGTGTTTTTGACTTGCTTGAGACGATTGAGAATCGGGCGAAGGTAGCGCTCATAAGCGACAGGATCGCGCATGTCATCGATGGAAAGAATGATGACGGCTTCGACGCCTTCTTCGCCAACCCACTGCGGCGTGGTGAGCTTCGCAAAATCCTTGTGCGGGTAGTAGGGGTTGATCTCATCGAGATAGGCAAGGCGGTTGCCGCCGGTGTAGGGCGAGTCGGCGGCGCGCATGCGCTGCGATGAAAGCAAAATGAACGCGAGCAGTAGAGCGCTGAGGATCGTTCGCATGGGAGGCCTTTGCAGAAGGGGATAATGTATGAGCATACTCGCAGTGCTTCTCATCACGGTTCATTTATCGATAATTTAACTATTGATTTATTGTTCGATGTATGCTAAACTATGCTTGGTCTTAGGGTTGGATTGGACGGGCTTGCTTGTTTTTGCAGTCGTAGGAGGCAGAAGGTAGACGTCTACCCGTTTACCCCTAGACACGAGTTAAGATCTTTGTAAAACAGGAAATACGATGATGGACGCAAATGAAAAAACCTCTGGGTAGACAAAATTCGGCTGGAAAAGCGAGGACGCACCCGAGATGCAAACACCCCCAGTACAGCCAACACTTTTGCTTTGTCAGATGATGTGTTTGTTAGAATGACCCCATGACCCCATGCGTTTAGATTTCTTTTCAGGAGTGCGATCATGTCCAACCGTTTTTCACGTCGTCGATTCATTCAAGGGTCGCTGGCAGCCTCAGCAGCGATGACGCTCACCGGTGTCACGCGCAATGTGCTGGGTGCCAATGAAAAGCTTCGCATCGCCTGCGTCGGCACCGATGGTCAGGCCAGCTTCTCCATCGACGGCTGCGGCAGCGAGCAGTTCATCTGCTTCGCGGATTGTGATGACAACAAGCTCCAGCGCCGCGCCAAGACGCACGAAGGTTCGAAGCTGTATCACGACTATCGCGAGATGCTCACCAAGGAAGAGAAGAATATCGATGCAGTGATCGTAGGTACGCCGGACCATCATCACGCTCCTGCGACGGCCAGGGCGATCATGCTGGGCAAACATGTTTACTGCGAGAAGCCGCTCACGCACACCGTGCGCGAAGCTCGCACCATCATCGAACTGGCGAAGAAGCACAAGGTCGTCACGCAGATGGGCACGCAGATTCATGCGGGCGACAACTACCGAAGAGTGGTTGAGTTTATTCAGTCCGGCTCCATCGGTGCGGTCAAGCGTGTGCACACATGGGTCGGTGCTGTGTGGGCAGGGGCGGACAACGTCGCTCATCCGCCGGTGCCTAAGAATCTCAATTGGGACCTGTGGCTGGGCGCTGCGCCGTTTCGCGAATATCACACCGGCCTTCACCCCGCAGCTTGGCGCGGGTACTGGGATTTTGGCGGCGGCGGCTACGCGGATATGGCCTGCCATCATCTCGATCTGGCATTCTGGACGCTTGGCCTAAGAGCACCGACTTCGGTTTCATGTCAGGGGCCAGTGGTTGATTCCAATCGCGCTGCGGCTTGGAATATTTGCGATTACCAGTTCCCCGCGCGTGAAGCTGGCAAAGCAGGCCACGGCGGATTCCTCGGCGAAACCAGCAGAAATCCCGGCGGCCCTGCTGTGCACCTGACCTGGTACAACGGCGACAAGCGTCCACCAGAAATCGAAAGCGGCAAGCTGCCCAATTTCGGCGCGGGCAACCTTTTCATCGGCGACAAAGGCATTCTCTTTGCCGACTACGGCCAGATGAAACTGTTCGATCTCGACTACAAACCAGTCGAGAAAATTGATCACCCCGAACATTTCATTGCCAACAGCGCAGGCCATCACCGTGAATGGATTGATGCCTGTAAAGCGGGATATGAAACCGGCAAGACCACCTGCAACTTCGACTACGCAGGCACGCTGACAGAAGCAGTGCTGCTGGGCAATGTGTCGTATCGCAGCGGCAAGGAAATCAAATGGGACGCCAAGGCACTGAAGACGGATTCAGCGGAAGCGAATAAGTTTCTGGACAAGGAATATCGCAAGGGCTGGAGCCTGGCGGAAGGTCAGGCGTGAGATTTGGAGTAATCAAGTGCAAACTTGAGATTGAAGCGAGCGCGAATTGGGAACGGCCACCGAGCCACCGAGAACACCGAGGAAGGCAAAGAACTGGAAATAGAATGTGCCCCAGCGATTTGATCGCAAGATCATCCGTTCTTCCCTCTGTATTGGTTGGTCTTTCTCAGTGCTCTGGGTGTCTCGGTGGCCAATCCTGCCTTCGATTTATTTGATTATTGAAGCGCAAGAAAAAAGGCACGCATACCTGAGGTGTGCGTGCCTTGTTTGTTGGAAGGTTCAAGTGAATCACGGGATCCAGTAATCGGTGCGGTTTTGGGCGATGCTGGGCTTGATGGTGAGGGTGCTCATGAGCCTGACGCCGCCATCGAAGAACATGACGTTGGCCTTGTCGGTGTGGCGGGCAAACTGTTCGATACCGTTGGGCTTGAGCCAGTCGGTCCAAGGGTCAAAGCCGGTGGAGCCGGTGCAGCTTGCGACGGAGCGTTGATAATCGAGCATGAAGATGACGTTCTTGCCGCCTTCGGTGAAACGCTTGGCAGCCACTTCGTTCATGCCGTAGCTAGAGGGAGCGCCCACGCCCATGACGACGTCGCCGGGCTTGGTCTGGCCACCGTTATCCAGTTCTTTGGCCAGAATGGTGCCATCGCGATTGAGCAGGTCAAACTTATAACCTGCACCGTCATAGAGGAATTTCACTTCGACGCCGTCGTCCTGTTCATCGACGGCAAAGATGACGTCTTCGAAGTCGAGGTCACCGCCGCCGGGACGAAGATCTTCAAAGCAGAGGAGGTAGCTGGTATCGTCAGGCAAGGCATTGCGGAAGTTTTTGATGGTGGTGGCGACGGACGCTTTGCCAGCCCAGAGCGAGTCAATCGTGGCATCACTGGTGGCCTTGGCAATGCGACGGCAGAGCGGGCCTTCTTCCATGGCCATGTCGTACAGGTAGCCGTTGGGATAGGCGTTGTAAACCTTCAGGTACATATTCGAAGCAACGCTCGAAGCGCCGCCGGAACTGCCGCCGGCGCCCAGCACGCCTTCAGCCTGGCTCTGACAGAAGAACACCTTGTTCACACCACCGGTGTAAGGGAGCAGAGCGGTTTGCCAGGTGTAGGCTGAGGTCTTTTCAACCGTCTTCATGCGCACGTCGGTGTTGCGGGTGGTGTAAGCCACGTGAAGCTGATGCAGATTGTTGGCGCAAAGCATCGTGTTGGCGACGCTGCGCGATCGCACCAGCGAAGGCAACAGGATGGAGATGACAATCGCAATGACCGCGACGACGGCCAGCATCTCAGGAATGGTAAAAGCACGGCGAGAGGCGGGGAGTAATTTCATTTTTTGTTCATCTCCGTACGATAGCGATCGTACTCGGTGTTGATGGCTTTGAATGATTGCCAGTCCCGCTTGAGTGCTCGAATCGCCTCGGCGCGCTGAGCGGGCGTCGCGCCGGGTTTGAATCCTGCATGTTCACGCCCGCCGATGTCGAGCAGGCATCGCATGGCTACGTTGGCGAGTGTTTCATCCTGGCTGTCCAGGGCGCTGACGAGCAGGGGCACCGAGTCCCAGTCGCGCATCGCACCCAGTTCCGCAGCCGCCGCCACACGAACCTCTGGTGAGGGATCGCGTGCCAGCCGATCACGCATAGCGACCTTGTCGGTTTTATCCCCGCGCATGCCCATGGCCACCACGGCAGCCTCTCGAATCTGTGGATTCTCGCTGCTCATCGCCTGCGTTAGCACTTCCGTCTTGGCTCCATTGGGCATACGGCCAAGGGCATAGAGCGATCGCCGGGCAACCTGAATGTCGTTGTCAGTGGTGTACTGCAAAATGATGCGGGCAGCTTCGGGTGAGTCCTTCTGTTCCAGCTTTTCAATCGCCAGCAATCGGCGATCCTGTCGACCGCTGGTCAGATCCTTTTCAGGATTCTCGCCTCCCATGAGAAACCAGCCGATGACTGCTACCAAAAGCACAGCACCGCCGATGATGAACGCTTTTTTTCGCGAAGAATCCATGCTTAGAACCTGAGTCGCTCATTGGCAGAACGCCATTGAACTGTGATGAAAAATCAATCGAGACAAAACGGTGGAACCAAAGCAACCGACTCGCAACTTCTCGCTGTCTATAGAATAATTATAAGCTAAAGACAAGGCTAAAGCAATATCGATTGGTAAGGATTATGAGAAACATTGGATTTGTTGGCGCGTGAATTATTCATGCGATAGTAATTATCTATCGGGGGAACCAATGGACGATGTTGGGCCTATGAGGCGACTCCTGAATCCAATCGCACGAGCTTTAGCTGGCGGTATCGGCCTCTTTACACTGGCCAATCTACTGGGCGGCTTCGTGTCGCCAGGCTTTGATGCTAATCACTGGTGGATCGATCTGCGGGCTTGGCCGGGACCTTTGGCGAACTGCTTTTTGGCATGTTTTTCCGCGTTGCTGCTGGCATTCGCCTGTCGCCCGGTGATGAGCGTAAGGCGGCAGGTTGCGACGGGGTTCTTCGTTCTCGTGGCGATGATCGTCACCATGATCAATGCGATCACCTGTTTCCAGCTTGCATATAAAGGTTCGATCACCACGCCATCACTGGTGCCGCTGTCGCTCTTTGTCACGCTCGTCATGGCCGTTCTCTTCGCTGACATAGCGTGGCCCAAACGCAATCCGCCTCAGCGAGAAGCAGCCCGCCTCGTCACCTGGCTGATCGGTACCAGTTCCTTCGTGCTGTTGCTGCTGGCCTTCCCCATCGCCCAGATTTACTGCTTCGGCACGACCAGCTACGCCCGCCAAGTCGATGTCATCATCGTGCCCGGTGCCCGTGCTTATGCTGATGGTTCACCGTCGCTGCCACTGGCAGATCGCGTGCGCACAGCATGTGATCTCTATCACCGCGGCTTTGCCGGCACACTGCTTTTCTCAGGCGGCCCTGGTGATGGTGACATCCACGAGACTGAATCAATGCGACGTTTCGCCGTATCACTGGGTGTGCCCGATGAAGCGATCGTGCTCGATCCGCAGGGCATCAGTACGCAGGCGACGGTCGATCACACGCTGCCGATGCTCGATCGTCTTGATGCTGATCGCGTGATGGTGGTGAGCCACTTCTATCACCTGCCGCGCTTGAAGCTGACCTATCAGCGTCAAGGGCGCGAGGTCTTCACGGTGCCTGCGAAAGAGAGCCGGACACTGCGGGCGATGCCGATGTACCTGCTGCGCGAAGTGGCGGCATTGTGGTGGTATTACGTCAGACCTGTGCTGGGCTGACTTGAATCGCGTGATGATCCGTATGTACCGCGCTCATCGCTTCCTTCTCGCCGCCAGATACTTCGCCAGTGCATCAGCATAAGGCTCATCGGTGACCAACTGCACCAGATCGATCTTGTGACGAGCGCATCCGGTTTTCAGATCACTGCGAAACTTTTCGAGATGAGCCAGATAAGCCTGGCGAATGTGCGCGGGATCGAGTGTGTGAAAAGTCTTGTTCTCCAGCGAATCAAAGCGCGTGAACTGACGGAATGGAAAGTCCAACTCATCGCGATGCCAGATTTGAAAGATGATCACTTCATGCCTGGCGTGGCGAAAGTGGGCGAGACCTTTCATGAGCGATGCGACATCGCTGAAACAGTCACTGATGAGAATGACCAGGCCACGTCGGTGAAGTTTGGGAGCCAGATCGTGAAGCACGCGGCCAAGATCGGTTTCATTGCCGAGGGTTGCGGACTGCATGGCGGTCATGATGGCTTTGAGATGACTGGGCCTGCCGCGTGGCGGGATGTGAGCGCGCACCTGATCATCGAAGGTGACCAGGCCCACGCTGTCGGCTTGTTGCAGCATGAGGTACGAAAGCGCAGCAGCGACGCGCGTGGCGTAGTGATGTTTAGTAAGTGATTGCACGGGCGTGGTCATGTCGCCATACGCCATCGAACCGCTGACATCGAGCAGGATGTGCGCGCGGAGATTGGTTTCCTCTTCGTACTCGCGGATGTAGAAGCGGTCGGTCTTGCCGAACACTTTCCAATCGAGATGCCGAATCTCATCGCCGGGCACATACTGGCGGTGCTGCTTGAACTCGACGCTGAAACCTTTGTGAGGCGAACGGTGCAGGCCGGTGGTGAAACCTTCGACGACGAGCCGCGCGAGGATTTGCAGATTCGCAACCTTGGCGAGATCAGCAGGGGCGAGATGGTCGGTGGAAGTGGGCATGAGAATAGTTTTGTGTGAAAGTCAGTTACAGTGCCATTCAATTCCCTTCCCTCACAACACACTCTTCGCCGTGCCGCGTGGTACTGCTTTGAGCACGCGCTCGATGATGTCATCCACGGTCACGCCTTCCGCTTCTGCGTTGAACGTTGGCACGATGCGATGCCGCAGCACTGGCAGCGCCAGCGCTTCTACATCATCGAGCGTCACGTGGAATCTCCCCTTGAGAATCGCACGTACTTTGCCCGCCAGCACCAGTTGCTGACAGGCGCGTGGCCCTGGCCCCCAGTCCACGAGTTCCTTCACGAAGGGGAATGACTCTGCTTCATTAGGCCGACATTTACGCACGATATCGAGCACAAAATCAATCACATGATCAGGCACCGGCACCTTGCGCACTGTTTCTTGACAGGCCAGGATCTGCTCGCCGGTGATGACCTGCGTGAGCTGCGCCTTAAAAGTGCTGGTGGTGCGCAGAATAATTTCGCGTTCTTCATCGCGCTGCGGATATTTCACTTTCACATGAAACAGAAAGCGATCGCGCTGCGCTTCAGGCAGCGGATAAGTGCCTTCCTGTTCGATGGGGTTTTGCGTAGCGAGGACGAAGAACGGCTCTTCGAGTGTGAAGGTCTTGCCGCCGATGGTGACCGAGTGTTCCTGCATCGCCTCCAGCAGCGCAGCTTGAGTTTTAGGCGGGGTGCGATTGATTTCATCAGCGAGGACCATCTGGGCGAAGATCGGGCCTTTCTCGAAAACGAGCTGGCGTTGGCCGGTGGTTTTGTCTTCTTGAATGATGTCGGTGCCGGTGATATCGGAAGGCATCAGGTCGGGCGTGAACTGAATGCGACGAAAGGAAAGGTGCATGGCCTGAGCGAGGCTGCGAATGATGAGCGTCTTGGCGAGACCGGGCACACCTTCGAGCAGGCAGTGGCCTCGAGCGAGGATGGCGATGAGCAGTTGATCGACGACCTCGGCCTGGCCGACGATGATCTTGGAGAGTTCCGCGGTGAGTTTCTGGTGGGCTTCGACGAGCAGTTTTGCACGGTCGAGGTCCTGTTTTTGGGCTTCATCGCTCAAGGCATCACTCCTATTGAACTGCTTCGGGCTTCCGGGGGCTGGGCCATTCTACGGTGAACTCACTGAGCCGCGAGGGTGGTTTCAATCCTCGCCTTCACATCTCGAAGGAGGCCATGGCTGGGGTGCGCCCTCTTATTTCTTGAAGTTTCATGTCTACCCTGAGTGTTTTTCATTTTGCGTGCGTCGCGTAAGCTTTTGATTTATATGTTCTTAGCGTGTCTATACGTGGAAATACCTAGACGTCTACCCATCGGTACTGATGTTGAAAATCGAATTCTGCCGGTTCGCCAGACTGGCGGCACCTGTGTGCCTGCCGTAGCGCGGCACAGAGGCTGAGCCTGTGATGAGTCTAATGCCTTGATTCACGTGTATGCCCCGGAACATGAAAGGATGCGGCCGCGCCGTTAATCGCTTCTATTATAGCAGCTTGTACTCAAGTCGGCGAGGAAAATGAGAGAAAGCACACGATGTTTGATCCCCCATAGACGGCAGCTCGCTAAACAGGTCGAGTCAGTATCCATCCAATTCAGATCTGCCCAAAAACAAAGCAACTTGTAAGTAAGCTCGCTATTTAAACATCACAAATTGCTGGAAAACCCTTATTTACGACCTGGATTGTAATTGGCCCAGTTTTTGCTTTCTCCAGGGTGACTCGACAAACCCCGCCCACCGCGATTGCATGATCAGCTCGATTTTTTCAAGCCGTCCTTCGCTTTTAATCGCTTGCAAACTTTAAAAACTGCGATTTGGCAATTATTTTCCTTGTTTTAGAGTTATTAATAGGATAAAATGCGGTTCGCGGTCGGAACGTGGTTCAGTGGAAACCTGTCTCGATGACTCAATAACTAATGGCTCGCGACACTCTGAATCTATTGTTTGAGATTAGCCAGGTCGCAGCCTTTCAATGAAACGGAGTTAGTGAAATGAAATTGTGTAATGCGATGCGAAATAGCCTTCTAGCCATCGGACTCAGCTTGACTGGATTACCTGCTCAAGCGGCACTGCTGCCGGTCTTGGAATATCAGTTCCCCGGTTCGAATAATGGTACGGGCAGCGCGGTGATTGATCTCAGCGGTGCAGCTCACAACGCTACCGCAAGCGCTGGCTCACTGTCCCTGTCGAACAACGTGCCCGTCGGTGCCCCGTCCGGCACGCAATCGGTCAACTTCGTGGCCTCGCCCGGTCGCATCACCACCACGAACATCGATCTGCTCACCAGCACCAACGCTGCTGCTGCTGGCGGATATACCTACGACATCTGGTTCAATCCCACCGGCAACAACAGCGGTGGTGGATTCCGCAAGATTCTCGATAACGCAGGTACCGAATACCTCGCCTATTCCACCGGCCCTGCTGGCACTACGCCAACCATCACCGTCGGGCTGAGCAATGGCACCGTCGGTACCGTCACTGGCGTGGTCATCGACCCCAGCGGCTGGAACCACCTCGTGTTTGAATTCGACACCCGTAAATCCGCCATGTCGGGAACCAGCGTCACCGGCATCGCCACGCTCATTGTTAATGATGTCGTCCAATGGATGGGCAACAGCCGAACCCTCACCGACTTCGGCGACTCGCTCAATCGCCCCATCGCCATCGCACAACATCCATCAGGCGGCGAACAGTTCAGCGGATTGGTTTACAACCCCGCCGTCTCTCTGGGCGTTGATAGCCGACTCCTAGGTCACTGGAAACTCAACGAAACCACTGGCACCACCACCGCTGACGCTTCAGGCTACGGATTCACTGGCAACATCAGCGGTGCCACCCTCGGCGCGCCAGCCACCCAAGGCGTCGGCTTCGGCACGGCGTTCAACTTCGACGGCGTGAACGATCAGGTCAGCCTCGGCACCGTCACCGCTTTTGAACGTCCTAATGACTTCACCGTCATGGCCTGGATCAAGCCTGACCGAGTCACCGGCTCCCAGCGCATCTTCAGCCAGGATGCTCCCGCTGGCTTCGGCTTTGGCCTCACGGGTGATGAACTGCGTTTCACCACCTATGGCGTCCTCGACTACGACACCACAGGCGTCGATATCCAAGCGGATATCTTCCAGCATGTCGCTGTCGTCTTCACCACCGGCAACGATGCCCTGTTCTATGTCAACGGTGAACTCGTCTCCACCATCAACGGCGTCTCTCCTGTCACCGCTTCCTCGCTGGGCTTTTTCATCGGCTCGCAAGGCGGCAGCGAGTTCTTCGATGGTGTCATCGATGATGTCCGTTACTACCGAGGCTCGCTCACGCAGGCTGAGATTGCAGCCATCATTGCAATCCCCGAACCAGCATCGATTATGCTGATCGGTCTGGCTGGCGCTTCGTGCCTCAAGCGCCGTCGCCGTCACATGGCCTGATTTTTAATCACGAACGAACCGGACCTTCGGAAGAAGGTTCGGCTCATTGCTTCGCTCTAATTGCCTCGCTCTAATTGGTGGCACATGAAATGCAAGGAGGCACATCTTCGCCAAGCCTTCACCGTGCCTGAGCTGCTCGCGGTGGTGGCGGTCATTGCGATCATCATTTCCATCCTGCTGCCGAGCATGACCACCGCTCGCAAGCACACCTATACCGCCATCTGCGGCTCCAATCTTCGGCAGCTCACCACCGCTTGGCGCACTTACGCCAGTGACACACGCGGCAGATTTGTCCCCAGTTGGCAATCCAACGGCGGCTTCTCCGGCGGCGTCGGCACGCACTGGTACATCGTCATCGAAAAATATTACGACACCAATAAAGCCTTGCTCCTGTGCCCCTCCGGTTCTCGCAAGCTCAATCCGCCCGGTCCCGCTGGCAACTACGCCACTGCCACCCATGCCTTGAAAATCGGTGCCGGCCCCGCACATCGTGGCATCACCGATCGTGACTACGGCAGTTACGGCCTCAACAACTGGCTCGAAGATCCCAATATCGTCGGCACCGGCACTGCAGGCGCAAGGCCTAACGACTGGTTCATTGACAGGCTTGCCAACGCGGGCGGCTTCGCCACCACTCCCGTCCTGGGCGACGGCGTCTGGCCCGATCAAGGTTGGCCCCTCGCCAGCGATCTCAAGCCCGGCAGCTCGCAAGACCCCATGAGCTATTCCACCAGCGGCTTCATGCAACGCTACTACCTCGACCGCCACCTCGAAGCAGTCAATCTCTCCTACCTCGACTGCTCCGTGCGAACCATCAAAATCAAAAACCTCTGGGCACAGAAGTGGCACAGACAGTTTGCGACGGTCGCAGAGATTCCTTGAGAAGCGGGCGACTCTCTCATATCCGAGTTCATATCCGAGCCGCAAGGCGTAAGCCTGCGGTGGCTTTAGCGCGAAAACTTCAATACTCCGCCGGCTTACGCCGCGCGGCTCGGATGCACCATGTCATGTTCATTACAATGCCGAGGCTCACTTTTCACCGGTTCCGTTTCACGAGTCACGGGAGGTTCCATTGCATCCATTGCTTATTCTCGCGCTGGGCATTGCGCTCGTATTGACATTGATCGTCGCTCTGCGCGTCAATGCCTTTCTTGCTCTGATCATCTCGGCACTCTTTGTCAGTCTCTGCGCACCTCTGGCCGAGGGGCAGGCGATGGGCGTCAAGCTGACGCGCGTGCTCGAAGCGATGGGCACCATGGCGGGCAAGATCGGCGTGCTCATCGCCTCGGCTGCGATCGTTGGTGAGTGCATGATGCTCTCGGGCGCAGCGGATCGCATTGTTCGCTTCTTCCTCAAAATCATGGGCGCCAAGCGCGGCGACGTGGCGCTCACCGCCTCGGGCTACGTGCTGAGTGTGCCGGTCTTTTTCGACACCGTATTTTATTTGATGAGTCCTCTGGCGCGTTCGATGACTCGCCGTACCGGTGGCAACTATCTGCTGTTCATCATGGCGGTCGTCGCGGGTGGTGCTGCAACGCACAACTTCGTTCCGCCGACGCCTGGCCCACTCGCCACGGCTGCCGCGCTGAACGTCCGCGTGGACATGATGATCCTCGTCGGCGGCATGGTCGCCATCCCCGCCACCATTGCCGGCCTGTGTTACGCGCACTGGCTCAACCGCGTGATGCCCATTGCGATGCGTCAGCCCAGCGGCGAGGTGGCTGAGGAAACCCAGCCACTGGAAGATCACGAATTGCCCCCGCTTTTCGCCTCTTTTTTGCCAATCATTCTGCCTGTGCTCCTGATTTCGCTCGACACCATCGCTGGTGCCAACGCGAAGGCTGTTGGTGCCACCACCTTCTGGAAGGAGACGGCAGGCTGGACCAGTTTCTTTGGCAACCCCAACTTCGCGCTGCTCGTGGCTGCGGGTGTTTCCATTCTTATCTATCAGTTCAATCGCAAGCCTGGCAGCGATAAAGTGCGCTCGACCATCGAGAAAGGCCTGATGGCTGCGGGTGTGATCATCCTCATCACCTCTGCTGGCGCAGCGTTTGGCGACATGCTCAAAGCCGCAGGCGTGGGCCCAGCTATCGAAAATCTTTTCAAAGGTGAAGGCGAAACGTTACCCGGCGTGACGCTGCTGTTTATCTGCTTTGGCATGTGCTCGATTTTCAAAATCGCGCAAGGCTCAAGCACCGTCGCAATGATCACCACCGCCAGCATGGCTGCCGCGCTCTTCAAGCCCGAGACGCTCGGCTTCCACCCGGCCTACATCGCCACCGCCATCGCCTCCGGTGCCCTGTGCATCTCGTGGATGAACGACTCAGGTTTCTGGATCTACACCAAGATGTCGGGCTTAACCGAAGCCGAGGGCCTCAAGTCGTGGTCGGTGTTGCTGCTGGTGCTGGGTGTCGTCGGCTTCATCATGACGCTGATTCTGTCGCAGGTGCTGCCGATGGCGATCACAGCGGGATGAAGAAAGTCTTGAATCAGGAATTTGAAACCACAGATGGACTCAGATGAACACAGATATGACAGACGAAGTCTTTGCATCGCCGCGCTGCCCCGCATGCAATTGATTTATTTAGGAAAGCAGAAAAGAATAAAGGAAAAAGCCTGAAAGCCAGTGTTTTCCTGCATTCTTCTTTTTCGTTCCTACCTTAAAAAAATGAATTGCCCCAAGCTATCGAGAGGTTCCATACAAGAATAGTTGATCCCAGATGGCACGCCTTCGCCTTCATCTGTGTTCATCTGTGTTCATCTGTGGTTCATGTCACGCCCGGCTCAAAGCGCATCACCTGATCGTACATTTCGCCGCCGATGTGACGGGCGACATCGGGGTCTTTGACCAGCGCCAGGTTCATCACATCGCACTTGAGCTTCGCATCGAGATTGCTCTCGACGCCTCGGCCCATGCCTTCGAGGATGACCAGATCAACGCCGCGTTTCACCGTGGCTTCGCAGAGTTCACGTGAAACTTGTGACAAGTCGATCAGTGGCGTGCCGCAGCCGCTGGCGATGACTTGCATCTGATTTTGTGCGAGAGCGCTGCCGATGATGGGATCCCACTCGGCGATCTGCTGCATCATTGCGGTCAGTTCGTTGGCGGTGATGTCGTTGAGTGATGGCGTGGTGTTGGCGGCGAAAATCACTTGCGTGCCGCGCTGCAAAAGCGCACGGCCAAAGGGGATCATGCCTAGCACCACATCGCAGCCACAGTTATCGACAAAGAGCACCGCAGCGCGGTGAGGCTCGCCAGTGCGCAGTCGATGGAGCCAGTTGTCAAAGCCATCAATGCACCAGGGGCGAGGCTTGAGCTTGGCGCGGGTCTTGTGAAAATCGATCTTTCCCGCTTTGAAAAGAGCCAATGTTTCAGCAGCACCGACATCGAAGATGTTGCCCGCAAACGTGCCTTGGATGAGCACGAGTTCGCGCCGGGCGATTTCTTCATCGGTGCTTACGGGCAGCGCATCGAGTTCGCGCAGCAGCGCAGGCAGCGCGAGAAGGGCGGCTGCATTCTCGCGTTCCTTCACAAGCCGATACGGATCAGCGAAGTGATGCACGCGAAGAATTCGCTCGCGCTCTCTGCCAATGGTGAGAATATCCAGACGCTGTTTTGAAGCAGTGTCGATCTGCTCCAGCGAATCGAGATGAGCAAAGAACATCGCCTTGGCTGCGGCGGCTCTTGCATTTGCATTCTCTAAAGCATTGCCATCGTGCACTTCGACAGCCACCGCTTCTTCAAGCAGCCCGGGGAAGTGAGTGCGGTACAGCTTGATCCAATACGCACGCCGATCCGGCAGCGCAATCAGGTCCAGATCACAAGCCTGGTAAGCAGAAGGATCAGCGAGAAGGGGGAACGAATGAAGAAGGGATGATGGCATTGTCTTTTGCGCTTTTGCGAGTCATCGCGGCCGTTGCAAGCATGTGTTTTACGAGCCGCGCCCGTAAGGAAGCGGGGCTGCGATTTAATCCCCCACTCCCTTACGGTCGTGGCTCGTTGCGGACACGCCATTTGTGAAGTTGACTTGTTCTAACTACCGCGCTGCGGGTTCGCGCACTTCCAGCGTTGCGAAATTGCTGAGCATCTTCAGGCCGATGCGCTGCGATTTTTCCGGGTGAAACTGTGTCGCCCAGATGTTGCCCTTGCACACGGTACTGGTGAACGGTTTGCCTGCCGGGTACTGCGTGGTGCCACTGGTGATGGGGTTCTCTGCGCACTCGCGTGGCTTGCAGTAATAGCTGTGTACAAAATAGACCGCACAATCCTGCGGCAGCCCGGCCAGCAGCGGATCATTGCCCGTCCAGCGCAGCGTGTTCCAACCCATGTGCGGCACCTTGATGCGCTCGCCTTCGTGCTCCACCTGAAACTCCACCACTTGGCCCGGCAGCACGCCGAGTCCTTCGACAGGCTTGTCCGGGGAGGGTGCATCTTCGGTGGAACTTTCAAAGAGAAGCTGCATGCCCAGGCAGATGCCTAGGAAGGGTCTGCCGCGCTCGATGAATTTTTTGATCGGCGTTACCCAGCCGCCTTGCCGCAGATTGTTCATGCCATCAGCGAAGGCCCCGACGCCGGGGAGGACGAGGCGATCAATGGTGGCGATTTCATCGGGGTGTAAAAGAATTTGGGCGTGGCCACCGACGAGTTCAAATGCTTTTTGAACGGAGCGAAGATTGCCGATGCCGTAGTCGATGATGCCGATCATGGGGGATTCTGAGTTCTGAGTTCAAAGTTCTGAGTTCAAGGTTCAAGGTTCAAAGTTGGATGCAATATGCGTTGTATTCGGGGCACAAGTGTAGTCGTGAATGGGTTGAAAGTGAAAACCCGCCGGTCGTTGTCGAAGGTCCGTTGAAGGACTAATCGAAAGCGACCGGCGGGTCATGGATGGTTTGAAATAATAAACTCAGAACTTTGAACTCAGAACTTTGAACTTATTTCGCTGCCAGTTTCTCATTGAGAATGACGACGATTTCCACGCGACGGCTCAGGGCCTTGGTCGCCCTTGCGTTGGCAGCGCCAAAGCCTGCGGTGTACATCTGCTTGGGGTTCATGCCCCGGCCTTGCAGGTGGCGAAGCACGGCACCCGCGCGGTGCTGACTCAGTTCGAGGTTGTCCTTCCACTGGCTCTTCTTGATCGGGTCGCTGTCGGTGTAGCCATCGATGCGAATCATGTTCTGCGGGTATTCGCGTTTGATGACGGCGATGACCTGATCGAGGGTTTTGATGGAGGTCGAAAGCAGGTCAGCCTTGCCGGGGCCAAAGAGCACATCGCCGGGGACGCGCACCGTGATGCGGTCGTTGGACTTTTGCGTTTCGATGCCGCCGATGCCTTCGAAGCCGGTGCGAGCGGAGGTGTTGGCGGCGGCGGGGATGTTCTGCGTGATGACGGTGGGAGGACGGCTGTTGGCGGCCATCAGTTCCGCTTCCAATCGCTGCTTCTCGGCAGCAAGTCGCGCTTGTTCCGCAGCAGCGGCATCGCGATCAGCATTGGACTTGGCCCATGCGGATTGGAGATCCTGATTTTGCTTGTAGAGGTTGTCACGTTCAGCTTTGAGCCGATCGCTCTGGCAGCCGGTGAGCAGGCCTGCGCTAAGAATGACCAGGGCAAATAGAGAAGGCAACGAAAGGGCGGTTCGATCCATCGTCAGCACCTTATTCAAAGAAGGATGTTCGATTCAAGACAGCTCGCTCCAGCGGGCTGATTCTGATGAGCATGATACACAAGTCGCAGAAAAATCAAATATCAAAATTCAAAATTCAAATCTCAAAATCAAGTTCCAAACAAATTCCAAGTGGAGGCAGAATACAAAAATCAAAACAGTGCCACGATTCTTATTGCCACGATTCTTATTTCTGATCGATTGGTTTTCTTGGAGCTTGTTTGTAATTTGAATTTTGTGATTTGGCTTTTTGCCTTCACCGACTATCGACTGAGGATCGGCAGGTTCAGCATCTCTTCTGCAATTTTTTGCAGCGGGCCTCGAAAGAGCATCAGCACGATCGCTGCGCCGCACAGATGCGGGCCATAGGGGATTTGTACGCCGCGCTTGACGAGCAGCCGGCCCAGCGTCGCTTCGATCATGGCGTAGCCCAGACCAAAGAACGCCGCCATCATGAAAGCAACGCTCGCATCGGCAGCGCCGATGACCGCGCCGATGGCGCCGACGAGATGAACATCACCCAGGCCCATCGCTTCCTTGCCGAACATGAGCGTGCCCAGAATGCGAACGAACCAGACGACGCCGCACCCGACGAGATAGCCAAAGACTACGCCCGCCAGCGCCTTGGCGACAAGAGGCCAGGCGGCGAGCACCGGTTCCACGGCAGGCAGCGTGGCGATGCCGATGCCGATGAGGGCGAAGAGCACGGGCAGCGCGAGATAAAGAATTTCCTTCATCGCTTCCAGGCGCGGCCAGGGATGAACGTACCAATGCTCAGGCCCGGAGCCTTCCAGGTCGGCGGGCTTGCCATAGGCACCAAAATCAACGAGCAGCACACCCCACCACAGCAACACGAAGCCGGCAAAGCGACCCCAGATGCCCAGCGTCAGCCAGAGCACGATGGCGATGGCGGTGATGGTGAGAAGGTAGATCGCTTTGGACTTGGCGCTGATGGGCGCGGGCTGCTGCGCGGAAGCTGTCGGCTGCGCAGCCAAGCCCGATGGCGAGTCCGCGAGCCGTGCGGATATCTCTTTCTCTTTCTCTTTTCCTTTTTCGTTTCGCTTCTCTTTGTTCTTCTTGCCTTTCTTCTTCTCTTCCTTCACCGGCTCGGGCACCGGCTCAAGAAAACTCATCGGCAAGATGCCCTTGTAGAGCAGGGCGAAGGAGAGAATCAAACCGATGGCTCCACCAATGGCGGCGCCAATGCCCCAGGTGGGAACGGGGGGCATGAGCAGCGCTGCTTTTGGAAACAGACCGGCGGCGATGGGAAAACCAATGAGCGCGATGATCGTCACCGTCCAGCAAATCTGAAGCGGGATGATAAAAAGATTGGCATCGATCTTTGAAGCTGCGATCAGCCCGCCCAGCAGAAACAGATGCAGGACAAAGACCATGGCGCTGTCGCGGCCGGCCAGCGATGCAAAATCGAGGCGATCGCCGGTCTGAAAGTAAGCGAGAAACAACATGCCAAACGCCAGCGCACAAAAGCCTTCGAGAATCGGATACTGCGGGCTGATCGGGTTGGCACAGTAGCGACACTTGCCGCGAAGCCAGAGCCAACCGAGCACGGGGACGTTGTCATACCAGGCGAGTTTGTGATCGCATTTGGGGCAGGCTGAAGGCGGCGTGACCAGGCTCTTGCCCAGCGGAAGGCGATAGACAACGACATTGAGAAAGCTGCCGACGCAAGCGCCATAGACCAGCGACATGATGAAATAGGGCCAGTGCGTCACAGTCGGAATCAGTCACAAACGAATCGGCTCGTGGGGTGCGTGTTGTTAGAGCGAAGGTTTGGCCTCACATAGCCCCGGCTTTAGCCGGGGGAACTTTCGATTTCGCAGAGAGTATCGCTTTCGCGGAGTTTCCCCAGCCAAGGCCGGGGCTATATGAAGCGTCTCTTATTGGTCGTCGATTTCGCCTTCGGTCTCCAGTTCTTCATCATCATCATCCACCGTCAGTCCGCCATCAGCAGTTGGCGAAAGCTCCGCGATTTTCTGTTCTGCTTTGGTCAATATAGTTCGGCATTGTTTGACTAGCGTCATGCCGCGCTCGTACTGCGTCAGGCAATCTTCCAGCCCGACTTCGCCGGACTCGATGCGATCGATGATCGCCTCAAGCTGCTGGACAGCTTCTTCAAACTTCACCGGCTTGTCGCTTGCCTTGCTCTTGCTCATGGCGACAGTTTAGCAATGGATGATTGGGCGTGTGACCGTTTAGCTGCGGAGCAAAGGTCTGTTTCCGGGGGCGATGCTCCGCGCTGGCCGCCGCACAGCCTTTGGCCAGCGGCTAAACGAAGACTCGTAAGCCGTTGAAGCGATATGATGAATTCATGATGAAACGACACTCCATCGTCAGCGTTCTCGGATTCCTTTTCTTCATCACCGCAGGTGTCACCGGCGCTGATGCACAGGACAAAGTCGAGCGAGCTGATTGGGGGGCGATTTCCCGTCAGCCTTCCGATGGCCGAATTATTCTGGCGGTGGAGGAAGTGCCTGCCGATGGCAAGCTGCCGCTGCCTACGCCGTTTGATGCGATTGTCAGTGCGTATGTCGATGTGCCTGGACGCATCGGCCCAGCCCGTGATGCGAAACGAGTGGATGTTTCATTCAGCGGTGATGCGAAAGAAATTGCTGCGCTGCCGCCGATCGCAGCGGGCAAGGGCGGCATCATCGTTCTTGAGACCGCCGAGAAATCCGCACAGCTTGCCGATGGCCGCATTATTTTCTCTGCGCTCGACGCCAACGTGCAAGGCAAAACCGCCAAGCTCGAATCTCACCCCGGCAACCATCGCATCGGATTCTGGGCCGACGCCAGTGACTACGTGACATGGGAATACAACGCGACCCGGCCGGGCATGTATCAAGTCGAACTCACCTATTCTCTAGCAGGCGGCGAGAGCGACATCACCATCACCGTCGGCGATGCCAGTGTCGCTGCCACGATCAAAGACACCGGTAGCTGGTATCGCTACACCACCATCGCGCTCGACAAGCTGTACATCGCCAAGCCCGGCAAACTCACGGTCAGCGTCAAAGCAACGAAAAAAACCGGCGGCGCAGTCATGAATCTCAAAGCAGTGCAACTTCGTCCCACCGGCGAAGGCGAGGCGATCACGCAAGGCGACGATGGCACAGTGCTGCTCCATTCGCGCGATGCGACCAGTCGCGGTACGAAGGTGCAGTACGAACATAAGCCAGAGAAAAACACGCTGGGCTACTGGGTCAATGTCAACGATCAAGCCTCGTGGACTTTCACCATCAACAAGCCTGGCACGTTCGAGGTTGAGATTCTTCAAGGCTGCGGCAAAGGGTCAGGCGGTGCTCAGGTGAACATGGTGCTGCTGGAAACCACAGGTTTTGGCAAGGATCAGACGCTCAGCTTCACCGTCGAAGACACGGGTCACTTCCAGAACTTCATCCCGCGCAACATCGGCAAGCTCACGATCGATAAGCCCGGCGAGTACACCTTTCTCGTCAAGCCCATGAAAAAGCCTGGCGTGGCGGTGATGGATTTGAGACAGGTGAAGTTGATGCCAGCCAAGTGAATGCGATGTCGTCTTGCTCGTGGATTTCTAACCTTAGTTCATCTTCGGATCACGCGGCAACAAGCTCGGCTTGATGTTCGGATAGGCAGCGTTGCGCGTCGCCTGTCGCGTGGTGTTTTCCCAGAGATGAATGTCATCGGTGAACAGATGCTCGTTGGTAGGGGGAAGGGCGATCCATGAGCCGGTGGCCAGTTCGCCTTCGAGTTGGCCTGCGGTCCAGCCGGCGTAGCCGATGAAGAATCGCGACTCGCCTTCGCCAGAGCCGATGACCTGCTCGACATCTTCGCGCTGAGTGCAGAAAAACAGACCGGGCGACACTTCATTGCCGGGCACGCCTTCGAGTGTATGCACCACCATGAGCGGACCTTCGCAGGGGCCGCCGTGATGCAGGACATCTTCACGAAGGCAGAGCGATTGACTGACCTGTTGCCAGGCTTCGCGGATGGTCGTGCCGGTGGCTCGGTTGAGGACGAGACCAAGAGCACCTTCTTCGCCATGCTGCACCAGCAGGATGACTGTCCGAAAGAAATTCGGATCAATCAGACTTGGCGCAGCAATGAGCAGTTGTCCTTGTAGCGATTTCATGATTGCGAACATTCTAGTCAGTCAAAGAAGATGGGGTGGGGCAGAAGAGTTCGATATCGTTCGCAGTAGAACTTTCTGGGCAGGGCAACCTGTGAATCCGCAAGCTTACGCTTTGCGGCTCGGACTAGGCATCGCGTTTTCTATTGAAAGCCGCAGCGTCCTCGCTGCGCGTTCTTCACGAGAACCAGCACTCCGCGCAGCGAGGACGCTGCGGCTGTGAAAGAAGACGCTGCTAGAAAATCTCCAGCGCATCAACCACATGCAGCAGACTCCGCGCCATCGCTGCGGCTTTGGGCGAATCCTTTCGATTTAGACTAAGCCAGGAGCGGAGCTGACGATCTTCGCCCAGCCTTCGCATGTGATGGACCAGACGGCAAAGCCGATTGAAACGTTCTTCATCCACCTCATCCACAAAGTCCGCCACCGCCTGCCAGCGAGGCACAATGCCGATCGCGCGGGCCTGACGCAGTCTGTATTGCAAACCATCGGGCATTTCTTCTTCCGCGCCAGGTGGCCTGCGCTTGGCCTGTCTCTTCACAACGCTTGAGTCATCGCGACGGCATTTGGGCACCATCAATTCGAGCACAGGTTTTTCAAACGGAGCGATCCCCGCCTTGCCCAGCGCGTGCAGCAGATGGAGCAAGCCACGCAACTCCCGCTGCTCATCTCTGGCCCGGCCATACAGCGGAGGTCCATCAAGCCAGCACATCACGGCCTGCCACGCAGCCTCGTGCGTCAACCGCTGATGCGCCCGTGCCAGATCGCGCCAGATATTTCCATGGCGCTCGACCCTGGCCTCGTGTGCCCAGTAGCGCCAGGCGGGACCAACTGTGGTGGCGATTTCCTTGAGGTCGGCCAGTTCATCGGGGATCGGGTTGCTCATTCGATGCTCCTTTCAAGTAGTAGCCCCGGCCCCGGAATGCGACACGAAGCCCCCGGAAAAGCTTCGTGCCGCTTTGTCATTTCGATCATCGAATGATTTGGATGGAGATCAATAGCGCAGAACGATCCGGTGACAGGCGTCTGTCACTGTAAATGCAGAAAAACTTTCAGATGATCGAAAACGGGAGGAAATGGGGAGGCTAGAGGCTGGTGCGGCACAGCCCTTTGATCGATGGCGCGATCAGTCCCCCTTCATGCCGGTGGCGTCCGCGACGTGTTACGTCGCGGCTCAACATCACGGCTCAACATGAAGGCTCGCCTCCGAGATTCAGCGAATCTCAAGGGGCGCAGGGCCGACGGTGACGATGGTCATGTCGCCGGGCTTGTGTGCTTTGACGAAATCATTCACATCATCAAGCGTAATCGCATCGACTCGCCGGGCCATCTCATCGAGGCTGCGCGGGTAGCCTAGCGTGTACTGATCACTGGCGATGGCGGCAGCGCGGGCGCCGGTCGATTCGCCTTGCATGACCAGACGCGACTTCATGCCGACGATCGCTCTGCCAAACTCGTCCTTTTCGACGCCATCGCTGAGTCGAATCAGTTCTGACTTAAGGACATCGAGCGTCTCCTGCGCTCTAGGCTCGCTGGTGCCTGAATAAGCGAGTATCGCCCCGCGATCGCGCTGGCCTGCATAGCTGGCGAAGACCGAGTAACAGAGGCCACGCTTCTCGCGCACTTCCGTAAAGAGGCGGCCGCTCATGCCGCCTGAAAGAATATTCACCGCCGCCTTTTGCAGGATCGATTTTTCATGGGGCTCAGGCAGCGCCTCGTAAGCCAGGCCGATGTGAACCTGCGTCGAGTCGGCATGTTCGTGGACATAGCCCCGCGCAGGCGTGGAGAGGGGCACCGGCTCAGCAACATCGCCGGTCCAGTCGCCCAAGTGCGCTTCGATCATGTCTACAAGCGAGTTCCAATTGAACCGACCCGCGAAGCCGATCATACTGCCGCGCGGCACCATCGTTCGCTTCCAGAATCCACGCACCTGTTCGAGCGTGATCGCTTCAAGGTCTTCGCGCACACCCAGCGATGACCTGCCAAAAGGCTCGGGATAATGCCGCTTGCGCAGCTCGATGAATACCTTTTCCTGCGGCTCATCCTCGAGCGCATCGATGGCCTGAATCGCCAGGTCGCGACTGGGCTCAAGGCCATTTTCAGGCAGCATCGGCTTGCGAATCATGTCGAGCAAAAGCGGCAGCGCTTCGCGCAGCTTCGTGCCGATCATCGTCGCGCCGAGGCGATAGCGACTGACCCCCGAATTGCTCGAACGCATCACGCCCAGGTTGTCCAGCGCATCGCAGTGAGCCTTGGCATCGAGCGAACCCGCACCACGGCAGATCATCTCGCTCATCAGCGAAGCAATCCCAAGCTGACCGACTTCTTCGAGACCGGTTGCCGCTGGCGTGAGCAGCGACATCGATAGCGACTCTGCCGCGGGCATCGGCTCAGCGAGGAGGATCAAACCATTGGGCAACGTGTGCGTGAGAATCTCGGGCATAGGGCGGGCATTGTAAAAGCGAGGTGATGGAAAAGCGAAAGAGTGGGAAACACGGGAAAAGCAGGGCCATTAACCTATTTAGCCGTTCGCCTTGGCGAACGAAGGATCAACATATTGGAAATAAAATCGTTACTACCGGTTCGCGTTCATGGTTTCAGATTCGCCTTCACATTCGCCAGCGTCTCAAAGGCAGGATCACGGCCCATCATCGCATCCCAGGCACGGGTGAAGCGATCGCTGCGCGTCAGGCCCAAGGAAACCATGCGTGTGCTACGCCGCTGCATGGTCATCGTCTCAGGTACACCTATATAGAAGCCCCAGAGGCTGTCGAAGGTCTGTGGCTCGATGCAGTAGCGCATGTCGCCGATGACCTGAGGATCGTCGGGGTGGGCCGCAGCGTAGCCATCGGTGAACCAGAGAAATCGCTCGAAGCCTGCGATGAGTTTTTCATCATCGACATGCTGCGCACGAAACGCGTCGAGTGTGATTTTTGCAGTGGCAGAGCCGGGCTTCGCTTTGGCTTCACTGAGATAGGGCAGATGCACACCGTCGGCTACGAGCAGTCCATCGGGTGTGTGATAGACCGAGCGCCACAGCAGCAGACTCAACGGCGTGGGAAACACCCGGCCGCGCTCGATGGTCTGGCCACGCATGGCGGCCAGTTCGCGCTGCATGGCGATAGCGCGTTCGTGCTGCACGAAGGCGAAGCCCATGTACGTGATGCTCAGCGCAAGTGCGATTCGTACCGCCAGTGGCTTACGTTTCCAGCAGGCGATGATGAGGCCGACGATCAGTGGCAGTGTGAAAGCGGGATCGATGATGGCGATCAGGTCCCACGAAATCCGCTCATCGGAAAAGGGCCACAGCAGCATCGTGCCATAGCTGGTGCAGGTATCGAGCAGGCCATGCGTTGCATAAGCCACCAGCGCGCAAAGATAGACTAGGCGAAACTGCTTCTTGAGCGAGGGCACCAGTAGAAACGGCAGCGCGGCAATCAGCGCTCCAATCGGGATGAAAGCCAGCGCGTGTGTGAAGTGACGGTGATACGTCAGCCCGCCCAGCGGATCGGAAGCAGGGCGGATGAAAACGTCGGCATCAGCGAGCAGCCCGGCGACAAAGCCGATCAGCGCCGAAGCACGCGGCAGCTTTTTGCCGAAGCAGGCCTGTGCCGCCGCCGCTCCCAATACGCCTTGTGTCAGTAGGTCCATAGATAATTCACTTTTCACCAACTCGCTGTTTCCAAGTCGAAAACTCATCGTTGCCGGGTACGATAGGCGCACCGGCATCGCCTGTGTGACTGTTCGCTGTCAGTTCCGCTTGCAGGAGTCCTTCATGGATCGCTTCTCGCTTTTTCCATTCATATTCATAGTGCTTGGCATCACACTCGCTGCCCCGGCTCAGATGATCATCGCGCATCGCGGCGCTTCGCATGATGCGCCTGAAAATACGCTGACCGCATTCAACCTCGCCTGGGAGCAGGGGGCTGATGGCATCGAAGGCGACTTCCATCTGACTCGCGATGGCAAGATTATCTGCGGACATGACAAGGACATGAAACGCACCACAGGCAGCAACATGGAAATTGCGACTTCGACTTTCGATGACCTTCGCAAGCTTGATGTCGGCTCATGGAAGCACGCCAAGTTTGCCAAGGAAAAAATGCCGACGCTTGTTGAAGTGTTCGCCACGGTGCCTGCGGGCAAGAAGATTTTTATTGAGATCAAATGCGGGCCGGAGATCGTGCCGCAATTGCAAAAGGAAGTGGAAGGCGCGAAGCTCAAGCCCGAGCAGATGATTGTGATTTCGTTTAATGCAGATGTCATAGCCGCAGTGCGAAAACAGATTCCCTCGATCAAGGCACACTGGCTCACCAGCTACAAACAGGACAAGGCCACGGGCCAGTGGTCGCCTTCGATTGAGCAGGTGATCGCCACGCTCAAGCGCATTGATGCGAGCGGGCTGGATACCAATGCTCACGCGCTGATCGATGATGCATTCGTGAAGGCGCTGCGCGGTGAAAAATATGAGCTGCACTGCTGGACGGTCGATGAACCTGCGCTGGCCCGGCGATTCATCAAGCTGGGCGTTGATTCGATCACGACGAACAAGCCCGCGTGGCTGCGCAAGCAACTCGACCTGCACTAGCATCATGTGTGGCAGCGGCAGGCCAGTGCCACACGATTGTTCAGTCGATTTCTTCTATCGACTGGCGATCAGCGCGATGATGGTGCCCACGAGTATCACCGCTGCCGCGATGGTCAGCCCGATCTTCCACTTGCTCCAGGGGCGTTCGCCTTGCACTTCGCCAGTTCTGCCGTTGACCAGAAAACGGAACACGCGATCTTGAAAGCGATACGCGCTGATCCAGATGGGCAGCAGCACGTGTTTGAAGGTGATGCCGTGATACTGCGATTGAACGGAACTAATGCGCTGATGATCGCCGCCGATGTCCCGGCAGATGGTGGTGCGAATGTGACCATCCATGATGACCTTCGCCCGATCAAAGCCTGTGTTCAGTTCGATGTGATAACTCTCAGCGCGAAAGCCTGAAAGATATTCCTCGCGGAACGGTGTGAGATTCTCAATATCCCAGGGTTCAAGTTCCTCAGCATATTTCACCGGCAGCGAGGTGGAGGCGAGCACCAGCACATCATTAAAGTCATCGACAACCGAGCCGCTGACCCATCGCCAGCGCGTGCGCTTGACGCGGCGTGTGGCCGTCTGGCTTTTACCGCTTATGGTTTGCATGTAGGTTTCAGTGGTCCAGTAGTCGTCGCCGCGCTGGCCGGAGTATTGGCTCGTGGTACGGCAGTCATACGTCCAGTAAGGCACATACATGCCCGCCAGGCGATCTTCATTGTTCGCCATCTTCCGCAAGGCATTGGGGGCGAACCAAAGACTGTGCAGCCAGGTGCGAAACTTACGGGTGGCGTCGGAAACTGTGATGTGAAAAGGAAGAAGAGCCTTGGGCTTGATGATGCGCGTTGTTCCTGCCGCTGCGACGATGGGCGTGCCGCAGAACGGACACTGGCCGCTGGCGATGCCGGCCTTCCGCTGGGTTTCTGCGCCGCAGCCGGTGCAGCGCACCGTCGTCACTTCAACGAGGTCTTCCTTGTCCGCCAGGTCATCGAGCACCTGATGAAAATCGATCTCTTCAATATTCTCTGGCAGTGCGGGAATCTCGTTGGCGTGGCCGCAGTATTCGCACTTGAGCGAGCTGAGGCCGGGCGCGAATTTGAGTTCGGCACCGCACTGTTCACAAGGGAATTCACGATCGGACATGAGGAGCCTCGGAGAAACGAACTGTTGTAGCAGAGTCGCTTTTGATGAGCCGCGACTCAACGAGTCGCGGACGACTACGAACTGATAGAGCAAAATATCGCGCAGTAGGTCAACGGCAACGGCAGTGCAGCTAGATGGACGAAACTACAAGCGAACGACACAAGGCGCGATGTCTCCACCTTCAGCCCGCTGACGTCCGCGACTCGTTGAGCCGCGGCTCATGTGCCTCTCTTATCCCGTCTCACCCCGGTGGAATCGGTGGCGGCGCTTGGCCCACGGCAAACACTTGCGCCAGTTCCGCGACCTCGCCCGCTTTTGTCCACGTCGCCATGCCTTGCTTCCACACCAGCGAATCCATCGCGAGCTTGCCCGTCTGTGCGTGCAGCTTGAGCGTGGCCAATTCAAACGGCCCGGTCTGCTGCCCGCCCACCGCAACGAAGAACGGCACGCTGCCAGGAATCGGCGGCGGTGCTGCACCTGCGCCACCGGGGGCTGCGCCTGGCTGCGCGCCTTGCTGTACTGCGCCGCCCATCTGGCCGCCCATCACGTAGCCCAGGCCCATGCCCATCATGCCGCCTGCGGCTCCCGAATTTTCTGCCGCCTTCTCCATCGAGTTGGCCACTTGAAACTTCGTGAACTGATCCAGATTACCCACCATCCGCATGCTCGAACCCTTGTCGAGAAAAGCCTCGACCTCTGGTGGCAGCGAAATATTTTCTACGCGCAGCTTCACGACTTCCAAGCCGTAGTTGTCAAACTCAGGCTGAATGCGCTGTCTGAGCAGATCGCCCAGTTCGAGCTGGTTGGCCGCCATATCGAGGATCGGAATCCCGCTCTCAGCGATCGCATCGCTGACGCTGGTGACGATCTGATTGCGCAGGTCTTCGGTGATTTCTTCGGTGGTGAACCGCGAGTCGGTACCGACGATGTTCTTGAGGAACACCGGCACATCCTTGACGCGAATCACATACGAGCCAAAGGTGCGCAGACGAATCGGGCCATATTCCTTGTCGCGCACGATGATGGGATTTTTGGTGCCCCATTTCAGATCGGTGAAGGCTCGCATGTTGACGAAGTAGGCTTCCGCTTTGAACGGACTGTTGAAGCCATACTTCCAGCCCTTGAGCGTGGCGAGAATCGGCAGGTTCTTCGTTTCAAGTGTGTAGGTGCCTGGCGTGAAGACATCCGCCAGTTGGCCTTCGCTGACGAATGCTGCCACCTGACTTTCGCGGACGACGAGCTTGGCGCCGTTTTTGATTTCGTTCTGATACCGCTCAAAGCGATAGACCATGGTGGTTCGCGACTCATCGAGCCATTCGATGATGTCAATGAATTCGCCTTTGATTTTGTCCCAGATTCCCATGGATGTCTCTCCTGAAGCCAGTGGTGTCAGCGAAGTTTCGCACTCAAATGCGTGAGTGGAAAAGATACGGAATTATATATGGATCGGCGCGAAAGATGATAGCAGGATTGCGAAAATGCTATCGAATGAGGCAGGATTGAAAAAGTGGGAGAGGACAAGCGCCAGTGCAAGCACGATAAGCCAGCATTCTCGCTATGCTGCACGCCCTCGCTTTTCTGGAGCTTGATTCATGACCGACCCGCGAATGCTGCAACTGGCCGATGTTCTGATTCACCATTCCTGTGAAGTCAAGCCTGGCGATAACGTGCTCATTGAGGCGATTGATGTGCCTCATGAGTTTACGAGTGCGCTGGTTGCCGCGGCGCACAAAGCCGGGGTGAGGCCGATCGTGCTGCTTAAGAGCAACACCATTCAGCGCGCTCTTCTTCAAGCAGCAACGAAAGAGCAGTGGGAACTCATTGCCGATGTTGAAGCAGCGCAAATGGAGCGCATGCAGTGCTACATCGGCGTGCGCGGCAGCGCCAATGTCAGCGAACTTTCCGATGTGCCAGTCGAGAAGACCCGCATCTATGAATCCACCGTCTGGCAGCGCGTGCATCATGCCATTCGCGTGCCTAAGACGCGCTGGGTGGTGCTGCGCTGGCCTAGTCCTTCGATGGCGCAGATGGCGGAGATGAGTACGCCAGCGTTTGAGGATTTCTACTTCAAGGTCTGCACGCTTGATTACGAAAAGATGGCCCGCGCTACCGAGCCGCTGATCGCGCTGATGGAGAAGACCGATCGCGTTCATCTCAAAGGCCCGGGCGATACCGATCTGACTTTCAGCATCAAAGGCATCCCCGCTAATTCGTGCACGGGGCAGCGAAATATTCCTGATGGCGAGTGCTTCACCGCGCCAGTGCGCGACAGTGTGAATGGTGTGATTCGCTACAACACGCCTACGCTCTACCGGGGCATCACGCACAATGATGTTCGCCTCGTCTTCAAGAACGGCAAGATCATCGAGGCCACCAGCAGCGATACTGCCGCGATCAATGAAGTATTTAATAGTGATGAAGGGGCGCGTTATGTCGGCGAGTTTGCGATTGGTTTTAATCCTTACTGCACCAAGCCGATGAAGGATATTTTGTTTGATGAGAAGATTGCGGGCTCGATTCACTTCACGCCGGGCAGTTGCTACAAGGAAGCAAGCAACGGCAACGACAGCACGATTCACTGGGACATGGTTCTGCGGCAGACGCCCGAATGCGGCGGCGGCGAGATGTGGTTCGATGACACGCTGGTTCGCAAGGACGGTCGATTTGTGTTGCCGGAGTTGGAGCCGCTCAATCCGGAGAATCTCAAGTGAGGATGCGCGGCGTGTGCCTTACATATAGCCCCGGCTTTAGCCGGGGAGATTCAACAGTATCGCAGCGTTCCCCCGGCCAAGGCCGGGGCTATATGAAGCAGCCGTGCTCATCCCATCGCCGCGATATTCTTCTTGATCAGTTCGGTCACGATCGCCGGGTTGGCCTGGCCCTTGCTCAGTTTCATGACCTGCCCCATGAGCGCGCCGATCGCTTTGTCCTTGCCTGCCTGAAGATCAGCGACAGCCCGCGCATTTTTCGCATCAGCGAGCACGGCAGCGACGAAGCCTTCGAGCGCACCGGTATCGCTCACCTGTAGCAACCCGCGCGTCTGCGCAAGCTGCTCTGGCAGTGCATCCTTATTCGCCTCTTCGCAGCAAGCGGCGAGCAGTTCATCGGCACCGTTGGAACTGATCTTGCCCTGTGCGACCAGATCGAGAATCGCTTTGACCTGAGCCGCGCTGATAGAAAGCTCGTGAATCGCCATGCCTTTTTCATTGGCCTGTTTCGCGGCGGTGTTGAGTAGCAATTTGGCAGTGCGCTTGGCATCAGCGCCTGTCGCAACAATCGCGTCGAAGAACGCCGCCGTCTGATGCTCATCGAGAAGCTGACACGCATCCTTTTCGCTCAGTCCCAGTTCCTCGACGTATCGCTTGCGTTTGACCTGCGGCAGTTCCGGCAGCTTCGCCCGCAGCGACTCAATCCACTCTTCACTCACCACCACCGGCACCAGATCGGGGTCCGGAAAATAGCGATATTCATCGGCATCTTCTTTGGTGCGCTGATGCGTCGTCACATTTTTCACATCATCCCAGCCACGCGTCGATTTGGCTCTGCTGCCCATGACCCGGCCGGTCTCGAGCCATTCGTCGATCTGCCTTTCGTACTCGTGCGTGATCGCGCCGTGTACCGCTTTGAAACTGTTGAGGTTCTTGATTTCCACGATAGGCGTCTTGTACGTCTGGCCATCTTTTTCAATGATCACGTTAATGTTCGGTTCAAAGCGAATGTGACCCTTCTGCATGATGCCTTGCGTCACGCCCAAGCTGCGGCAGATGTCACGCAGCATCTGCGCAAATGTCACCGCTTCATCCGCAGAGGCGAAATCAGGCTCAGTAACAATTTCAAGTAGCGGCGTCCCCGCGCGGTTGAGATCGATGATCGATCCATCAATCGCAAATCCGCCGGGCGCTTCATGTAGCAGCTTGCCCGCATCTTCTTCCAGATGCGCTCGCAAAATGCGAATGCGTTTGCGCTCATCGCTTGCGCCCCCGCTTACCGCTCTAACAGGAATCTCCACCCACCCCGGCCCGCAGATAGGCTGATCGTATTGACTGAGCTGATAATTCTTGGGCAGATCGGGGTAGTAGTAACTCTTGCGATCCCACTTGGAAAAGCGGGCGATTTCGCAGTTGAGCGCCAAGCCCACGAGCATCGCCATTTCGAGCGCGGCCTTGTTCATGACAGGCAGCGTGCCGGGCATGCCGATGACGACGGGATCTAGAAGTGAGTTGGGCGGAGCATCGAAGAAATCAGGATGCGCGACATTGGGGGCGCTGGTCCACATCTTGGAACGCGTGGCGAGTTCGACATGGATTTCCATGCCAACCATGAGGCGAGCGGTGAGATTCGGGTGCGTGCTGGTCATGCTGGTCATGCTAGTCATGGGCGCGATTCTAGCGAAAACAGGCGTCGTGAAAGTCGTGAGCCGAGCTACTGTGTCGAAGATATTGCCCCATAATTCACCCGTGGGAATTGGCCGTTGGGTGTGGCGCAGCCGATTGTCTGCATCCATTGGCGTTCTGGGGGGTAGGCACAAGGGAAGCGGCGTTTGTCGGTACGCGCCTGGCAAGATGATTTCGGCAGCCTTCAAACCGACTTGGCATTGTCTCCAAGCTTTGCGGAACTGATTGGGCGAGGTTAACGTAACTTTTCAAGGTTCGCGTTTCGAGCCCTTCCGTTGGGGCAGAACCGAACATGTGTTCGATGAACCCATTCTAACTTTTTACCCCCTTATCGAAGGAGTTTTCAATGATTGTGCAAAGCAAGTTTTCCAGCCTCGCCCGCCGTGGGCCTATTGCATCGCTGCTGGCGATGGTGCTTGTGGTCTGTTCGCTCGCTTCGCCGGTGAAGGCTCAGGCGCTGCCTGAGGTTCTAAGCCAGATGGCGCCCGATGCGGAGGTCATCGTGATCGTGCCGAACATGGCGGCCAGCAGCAAGAAGATCAGCCAGTTCTTTGAAGCGATGGGCATGAAAGATATTCCCGAAATGTCCGACCCGCTGGGCGCGATGAAACGCGAGATGGGCATTGACAAAGGATTTGACGAAAAAGGTGCGATGCTCATTTCCATGAGCGGCATCATGAAGGCTGCTCAAGGCGGCGGCGAGCCTGCGATTGCGGTTCTTGTGCCCGTGAGTGATTACGCAGCTTTCGTGGGCAACTTTGAGGGCAAGGAAGAGAACGGCATCACGCTGCTCTCGATGCCTCACGGCCAGGAAGGCTTCGCCCGCAAAATCGGCAACTACTGCCTGATGGGCCCGCAGAAAGATGTCATCGCCAACTACAAGGTTGCAGGCAACACCACCGCTCTGTCCAAGATGGTCGGCTCCATCGGCGCTCGCCACCTGGCCAGCAACGACATCTCGCTCTACATCAACATGAAAGCTCTGGGCGCACAGGTTCGCCCGATGCTCGGTGAAGCACGCAAAGAAGCTGAACGTAACTTCGCCGATCTCGAAGGCGACGGCGACGGCCCCGAAGCCAAGGCGATGGCCATGGGTAAAGGTCTGATGGCGGCCACATTCGACACGCTTGATGCCATGTTCCGCGATGGCGATTCGGTCATCATCGGCGGCGACCTGACGAACAAAGGCGTGGGCTTCACCGTCACCGCACAGTTCCGTGAAGGCTCGCCGATGGCCAAGATGTTCCCCGGTGGCAAAGGTGCTGCGGCGGACATGCTCGCCATGATCCCGAATAATCCGTACCTCATGGCGATGGCCATGGACATGAAGGGCATCGATCTGCAAGGCATGGTCGATGAGTTCGCCAAGCGATTCCCCAAGGACAACTGGATGGCGGAGATGCTCAAGAGCTCGACCGCGCTGCTGCCTCAGTCCAAGCGCATGGCTTCGGTCTATTACGCTCCCGCCAACGCTGCCGCCATCATGGCTGGTGGCCTGAGCACCATCAGCGTGGTCGATACCACCGGCGGAGCGAACTACACCAAAGCCGCCAAGAAATACTTCGGCGACATGAGCAAGATCAAGATGGACATGGGCGAAGTCGATGGCACGAAGCTCATGTTCGGCTTCACCACCTCCTACAAGGAAAACGCCCTGAGCCCCGAAGCTGCCGCCAATGTCGGCGCCAAGGTCGATGAGTATGTCGTCAAGCTTGACATGCCTAAGGAACTGATGGATCAGATGGGCGAACAGGCCAACATGATCAACATGATGCTCCGCACCGCAGGCTATGTCGCCACCGTCGATGACACCGTCATGATGACCAGCACCGTTGACACCAACCTCCTGAAAGTCGGCGTCGATACCATCAAGAAGAAGAACGGCCTGGGCACCACCAGCCTCGTCAAACAGGTTCGCGAAAACGGCCTGCCTGAAAACTCGAACTTCGAAATCTATGTCAATCTCGCCAGCGTCACGCAGCTCCTGAACCAAGGCATGGCCCTGGCGCAGATGTTCGGCGTACCGCAGCTCGAAGGCGTGCCACAGATCGAAGTGCCCAACAACCTGCCGCCGATGGCGATGGGTGGCCAGATCGATCAGGGCGGCATGTCGATGCGAACCTACATCCCGATGCCGGTGATCACATGGATCAAGGACACCGCGATGAAGTTCCAGGGTGGCCCTGGCGATTCGCCTGATCGCAGCCCCGGCGCTCAGCCCGCTCCGTTCTGATTCAACGTCATAAAATGAAAAAGCCCGGCAACCTCAGGTTGCCGGGCTTTTTTGTTGGTGCATCAGCCCCGCCCGCAAGGGTGTGGGCCAAAGTTCGCACAGTAACAGCCACGCTTCATTGCGAAAGAGGCTTGCCGATATTGAATTACTGTGACTCGAATGCCCGCAGTGCATCGAGAGACCCATCGGCCCGCGCCCTGCCGGGACGGGGCTTAAGGAACAAGGCAACTCCCGCCTGCTACAGGGCAATCGCTCGCATGTGGTCCTTCCGGCCCCCCTCCCTTGGGGCGGGTTTAGGGGAGGACACTGCATTGGCTTGAAGTAACGCAGCGCACAGTCATTCTCGTTTGTATAGACGGCTCTCCCCCAGCCGGATGCCCAAGGGAGGGGAGTTCAGGCGACGGCACAAGGCTTACATGCCATTGCCCTGCCACCTGCTACCGGCTCGCTCCTCACATTCGTCTCATTCTGTATCATCACGCCATGCAGAAACGCACACTCGGACGCACGGGGCTCAAGGTCAGCGAAGTTGCCATGGGCGGTCTCTACACCTCCTCCCTGGGCGGCGGCGTGGAAAATGCCCGCGAGATGGTGGCGCGCGCGGTGAAGCTGGGCATCAACTACATCGACACCGCGCCGCGCTATGCTGACAGCGAAGAGACGCTAGGCCACGTGCTGCCTTCGATTGATTCGCCGATGATTCTTTCTACGAAATTGGGCGGCAGGCCTGAGCCGTTTGATCCGAAGAATCGCGATGGGCTGATGTGGTCGATTGAAGAAAGCCTCAAGCTGCTCAAGCGCGATGTGATCGACATATTGATGATTCACGAGCCTGATCGTCCGCAGCTTTTTAACTGGTGGGATGATCCGTTCAAAGTCGTCGGCCCGGTCATCGAGGTGATAGAAGAACTCAAGGAAGATGGCGTGATCCGCTTTGCCGGGCTGGGCGGCACGACCACCGCGCAGCTCGCGCACCTGATGCGCAGCGACCACTTCGATGTCGTGCTCACGGCATTCAATTACAACATTCTTCTGCGCGAGGCAGAGGATGAAATCTTCCCCGCAGCGCGCGAGATGCACATGGGCGTCATCGTCGGCTCCTCGCTTCTGCAAGGCGGCTTGGGGCGTCGCTATGACGAAGTGGTTCGCAGCAAACCGCCCTGGCTTACTCGCAAGAGACAACAACAACTACTGGCCCTTTACGATTTCCTCGATGAAGCTGAATTGGAACTGCCCGAAGTCGCTTTGCGATTTGCGCTGGCCAATGAAGATGTACATTCTGTACTCATCGGTCCCAAGACCGCACAGCAGGTGGAGGATTCCGTCGTGGCCGCCAGTCGTGGTCCGCTGCCGCCTGATGTGATGGGCAAGCTGCACGACATCTGGCAGATGTGCCCGATGCGACCGTTTCAAGAGCCGATGATCTGGCCCTTCAAAAATCCCGCGTATTTCGGGCCGGGCATGGCGGATCACGGGTAGGCGATCTCACGGCTGATCTGCACAACTTGATTGACTTGGCCCGCTGACCGATATATCTTCCTGTGATGATTACGACCTTTAATGTCGCTGCCAAAGCTCTGGGCCTTGCCCTTGAGCTTACGCTGCGCGCTGGATAGGTCGAGTCAACTCAGCGTTGAATCACTCGCCCTGTCCGGCTTCCCGCGACAGGGTTTTTTTATTTTCCGATATCCTCTGTTTCTGTTTCACCCCAAAGCCCACCCACTCCTGTGGGTGGGTGCCCCGGAGCTTCGCAATGTCTACCGATTCAAACTCCAACGACTCAACCCCCGTGCCGATCCGCATCTTCGACACTACCTTGCGCGATGGCGAGCAGTCGCCCGGGGCCACGCTCAACCTCCAGGAAAAGATCGAGATCGCCAGGCACCTTGAAGCGATGGGCGTGGATGTCATCGAAGCAGGCTTTCCCATTTCAAGTCAGGGCGACTTCGAATCGGTACACGCCATCGCGCAGGAAATGCAAAAGGCGGTCATCTGCGGGCTGGCGCGATGCGTGCCTCGTGATATCGACCGGGCAGGTGAAGCCTTGAAAGGCGGCAAGCACACCCGCATTCACGTCTTCTGCGCCACCAGCAAAATCCACCGCGAGCAGAAGCTCAACAAAGCCATCGAAGAGATCACCAGGATCAGCGTGCAGTCGATCAAGCAGGCCTTGCAGTACACCGACAACGTCGAGTTCAGCCCGGAAGATGGTTCGCGCACCGAGCTCGAAGTGCTCGTCGATATCACCGCTGCCGCCATCGAAGCAGGCGCGACGACGATCAACATTCCCGACACCGTTGGCTACGCAGTGCCGCAGCAGTACGGCCACATCTTCAAATATGTCCGCGAAAAACTGCCCATCATCGATGAGAAAAATATCTACCTCTCTTCGCACTGCCACAACGATCTGGGCCTGGCCGTCGCCAATAGTCTGGCTGCAATGGAAAACGGCGCACGCCAGATCGAGTGCACCATCAACGGCATCGGCGAGCGCGCGGGCAATGCCTCGCTCGAAGAAATCGTCATGACCCTGCGCACGCGCAAGGATTATTACGCCAGGTACACCACCCGCATCAACTCGAAAAAACTCTACCCCGCTTCGCGAATGGTCTCGACCATGACCGGCTTATTCGTTCAGCGCAATAAAGCGATCGTCGGCGAAAATGCTTTTGCGCATGAAGCAGGCATCCATCAAGATGGCATGCTCAAGAGTCGCCACACGTATGAAATCATGGACCCGGTCGAAGTCGGCCTGCCCGAGAGCAAGCTGGTTTTGGGCAAACACTCGGGGCGTCATGCGTTTCGCGATCGCATAGACCAGCTCGGCTATTCAGCCGATGAAGCGACGCTGGAAAAGGCATTCAATGCATTCAAAGCGCTGGCTGACAAAAAGAAGAATGTGTATGACGAGGATATCGAAGCGCTGCTCGATGTGACGCTCGCCGATGAAGGGCAACTCTTCGAACTCGTCCGATTTCAGGTCACCGCAGGCACCGGTTCCATCCCGACGGCGACGGTGGTGCTGCGCGATTCAACTGGCACCGAGATGATGGATGCTGCCACAGGCGATGGCCCCATCGATGCGGTCTATTCCGCGATCCAGCGCATCACCGGTGTGACCGTGGAACTCATCGATTTCGACATGCGATCCATCACCGGCGGCAAAGACGCCCAGGGCGAAGCCAGCGTCGAGGTGCGCCATCATGACCGCAAGGTGCGCGGGCGCGGCCTCTCAACCGACATCATCGAAGCCGCTGCTCGGGCTTACCTCTGCGCCATCAACCGCATTAAAACTGTTGATGCGAAGAAGATTGCCGCCACCACCATGGCAGAGGATAGCCAGCCGATTATGCGGCCATAAGTATGCTGCAATAAAAGAAGCAAGCCCGAGAGTGCGACAGAGCTCGACCTGGGGCTTGCCTTGTTCAGAGAATGACCACCTTCACTTTTCTACTGAAAAACGATCCTTCTTCCAAACTAGCTTCGCCTCGTTCTCCTTGATCCACGAGACGATGGCTGCATGGGCTTCATCTGTACCGCGGCCGGCGGCTGCCGCGATGAGATACGTGTTGCATAGTTTGTCGAACGCACTGGAAATGACGACGCGTTTGAGTTCCTCATAAGCTGCCCACTTGGGATCGCTAGTGTTGAGGCGGACGATATTGGGTTTGCCGCCTGGCAACTGATGCATGGCGTCGGCGAGAATATAGACCGACGTGACATTGGGTGTCTTGCCGACCTCTTCGATTTTTTTCAAGCACTTTTTGCGGTCATCACTGAGCTCGATAATCGCCGCCACTTCTTTCTTGATCGTGTCAGCCGCCGCTTCAGGCTTCGCGGGAACAGCAGGCGTCGGCTCCTTCTCGGGCGTCTTGGCGGGTGGGACCACAGGTGGGACCGGTGGAGTTTCAGGCGTCTTGGTCGGCGGCGCGGGAACAGACGGCGGAGTTTTCTCGGGTGTCTTCTCAGGCGCTTTCTCAGGCGTCTTCATCGGAGGCACCGGCACCGGCGGAGTCGGTGTCTTCTCCGGTGTCTTGGTCGGCGGTGCTGGAACTGTCGGCGGGGTTGGCACGGGTGGGGTTGGCACCGGTGGGGTTGGCACTGGCTGCTTGGGCGCTGGCTCGTCCTTTTTCTTCTCGTCCATTTTCTTGCCATTCTTCTTGTCATCCTTGCCGCCCAGGATGCCGCCGAGGATGGAGCCCAGATCGGGCTTGCCGCCGTTGTCTTTGCCACCGACACCGGGAATGCCGCCAATGCCCGGGATCAGGTTCGCGGGACTGAACGCGCTCTTGAGTGTGGTCTGCGCGAACTTACTGATATCAGGCACCATCTTGCCGTTCTGCTGGGTGAAAGGCACATAGAGAAATCCTTCGCTGCCCAAGAACTTTTGCAACTTGCTTGAGAGCGCCGCCTTGGGAAAACCAAGTGCCATCTGCGGCACCTTGGTCTTGAGATCAACCTTGCCATCAAGCGCGACGGTGTACTTGTCAATGGTGAAGGTCATCGGCTTGCTGTAAGTGAGCATGCCGTTTTCGATGGACGCGGAGAAAGTGTTGAACACCGGCAGATGCTTATCGAACTTGCCCAGGAACTCGCCCAGTTCCGATTCAAGCATGCCGCCCACGCCCGCAGCCGCCATCAGCGGCTTGAACTCCGCAGGCACGAGACTGTCCACCGAAATCAGCGGCTTGAGCTTCATGCTGTTGAAATCGAAATCTACTTTCGCGTTGAGCTTGGCGATATCGAAATCACCAGCAGGTGCGGAGAAACCTTCCTTCTGAACAACGATGTGTACCGGCTTCTCCGATTTCTCAGCGCGAAGAATGCCGCCGGTGAGTGGCTCAAAGAGCATGTTCGAAAGAATCTCATTCATGTGCAGGTCGGCGACGGCATTGTCGGTCAGGCTCAGCTTGTCGGTGTAAAGCCCGGTGACATTGATGTCCGCATTGGAACTCTTGAGCCGGGCTACGAGGTCGCCATCCTTGCGAGTGATGACGGTCACTTCATCCACCGTTGCGCCGAGGATGCCGGTGATTTTTCCTTCCATCGCCAGGAGCTTATCTACGGCTGCAACGGGCAGCTTCTCACCCTTGACGTTGACCACCAGCGAGTTGAGCCCCAGGCCTTCAAAACTCACACGGCCATTCTTGTCCGCCAGATTCTTCGCTGTGATCTGAGCGCTGAGTTGGCCACGCTCAATCGCACCCGCGTTGGCAAGCTGCGGGGCGTTACCCACCATCGGAATCACGGCAGTATCCGCCTTCATGCTGATGGCGATCTCGCTCATGTTCTGCGGCGTGTGAATATCGAGATTCACATTCTCCATTCGCAGAGCCGATTCAAAATCCTTCTTGCCGATGAATGGCCCTTTGGTTTTGATGTTCACTTTGAAGGACGAGTTCTTTGCATTGATCGGCAGCGGTTTGGCAGGTTCGACTGTTGCTGCAGCGGAAGAACCGGCCGCGTTATTCGTCGCTTGATTGAAGGTGGGCTTGGTGGTGTTCGTTGTGGAAGGTGCAGCTTCTGCTGGCAGCGGCGCGAGAGCGAACTGAGCACGTTCGATGGTGATGTCCACGATGGTCGGTTCAACCAGAACCACATCCTTGAGCATGGCGGGAAGCGTGTCGCCGTACTTGCGCTGAATCGCCGCGAAGCCTTGCGGGGAGAGATTTACAATCAGCTTCGAGTTGGGCGAAGCAGTCGCGCTCTTTTCTGGCACCAGCGTGATGCCGCCCTGACCCGTGGCGAGCTGCGATTTGATGTCATAACCGGCGATCATCGCGTTGCCCTCGCCAGGCTTCATCGACAAAGCAACGCGCTCGATCGTGTTGCCAAACAGATCGACGAGCAAGCCGCCCTGGCCACCTAGTGCATCGATGAGCGGCGTAGGAATATTCGTGATCGTCGCATTGGCGGCAATGGAGCGATCATCCTTTAGGGCGTTGGTCACGTTCGCGGTCACGTCGATCTTGCCGATGGATGCGCCTTGCACGAGATCGCCTTTGATCGTGACGATCACCGGCTGCTCCAGCGTGGTGGGCACAAGCGTGGCGACAAGGTTGCGCACGGATGCGCCTTGCAGCCGGGCATCTCCCTTGGGCGTGATCTGATCAATCGCCATCGTCAAGCCAAAGCGACCCGACTTCTTCGCTTCAACTGCATCAAGAGGTACATCAAGCTGCGCGAAAGTGATGTGCAGTTTCGCAGGCTGATCGAGAGCGATATTCTTAAAATCCTCCGGCAGTTTCAGCGTGCTTTTCTTCATGTCCTCCAAGAGCGCTGGCGTGGCGATCATCGTCACATGGCTCTTGGCTGGCTCGGGAAGTTCAAAGCGATCGTTGCGCAGGCGACCATCGATGACGACATCGAGATTCTCCGCCTTGGCGGTCAGCAGCACCGGGCCTTGCATGGTGGTTTTGCCATCACTGCCAGCGACCTGTGTGATGGTGGTGGTGACTTTCGCATTGAGCACCGGGCCGATGCCATAGTGCGCCAGTCGGCCCTTGTTGATGAAAGCGTCAGCAAGTGCGGTGGGCAGATCAATCACATCAGCGACGACCACCGGTGCCAGCGCGGTGGCGACGAGTTCACCCTGACTATTAAAGAGATTGTTGACGGTGGCGCTCGCGGTGACTTTGCCGGGCTTGCCTGCGACCATCGTGGCGATGTTCGCGGTGGCGATGGCCTGGTTTTTCGGGCCGCTGTAATCGAGGCCTGCGGTGACGCCGGTGAGTTTCACGAGCAGATCGGGATTGGATTCGCCGGGCGGATTCAGATCGAAGCTGGCGCTGCCCACGTTCACTGCCATCTTCGCGATGGCCTTTTGCTTGAGCGTGTCATCGAGCGGTGCGGAGAGTTCAGTGATGGTGAGCGTGATGTCCGCTGACTCATCAGCCTTGAGTTTGTCGGCGAGCGTCTGAAGCTGCGGATATCGCTTGGACAGTTCGCTGAGCGTGCGCTGAGCGCCGATGAGCTTCACCGTGCCCGGCTCAACAAGCGAAGCCGATGCATTAAACGCCGGACCATCCTTTACAGGATTGGCGATCGGATCAGCGATGATCTTCGCCTGAATGTTGACATCTAGTTTCTGCGGAGAGTTGGCGGTGAGTGTGATCGTGCCGCTGCCGCCTTTGCCGTCGGCAGTCGGTTTCACTTTTACAAGAGCGGTCGCATTAAGTTTGTCACCGAGCACACTGGCGAGCAGGCCTTGCGTGCCGATGAGATCATCGACGACGCCCATCGCGAAATCCTTGATCTGTCCATCGATGGTGCCATCGAGTGTTTTGTAATCAATGTTGCCCTTGGCATCGAATGGTTTGTTGAGGTCCGCTTTGACGATGAAGGAGCCGGACTTGTCACCTTGCTTGGCGACGGCTTGAATCAGCGCGGTGGCGACGCCTTTGGGGCCATCGTAGGCAATGCGCATGGCGGAGATGTTCAATTCCTTGATGTCGCTTTTACCTGCGGTGCCGGTGTCGATGCGAATCGGCGTGACAGCGATATTCATTGCGGCGGTGGCCGTGAGCAGGTCGGGGCCGGATTCGCTGTTGGTCACCGCGATGTTCTCATGCGTGATCGTCACTTCGAACGGCTCGAGGAGTTTGCCCGCGCTGGCGTCGGCATTTTTCATCAGTGCCGCGTGAGACTCGGGTGTAATCTTGAGCCAGGCGAGTTGACCCTTCACAGGCTTCACCGACTGCTGTTTGAAATCATCACTGATCGCGACCTGCGTGGTGAGATCCACCTTCAGTCGCTCAGCTTGAGCGCTCAGCTGCGCCGTCAAATCGCTGAGTTTGCCCTTGGCGGTGATCTTCGTCGTGACCTCCGGGCCAACCAGCGCGGTGACTTTGTCGCCTTGCTTGGCCATCGCGCCGATCATGGCGGTGGGCAGATTGGCGAGCGTAATTGTGGCATCGACATTCGCCTTACTCATCTGCATCTTGCCATCGGCATCGAAGGCATCGGTGATCTTTGCGTTGCCATCGATGGTGCCCGAGTTCTTGCCTTGCATCACCTTCGCCTTGATGAGCGCGGAGATCGACTGCGGCGAATCGACATCAGCCTGCACATCGAGCCCGCTGACAATGGCCTTGTCCATTTGGGGTGCGGAGTAGGTGATTTCCTTGGCGGTCAGCCGAAGCTTGGCGGAGAGATTGGCGGGCATTTGGCCGGGCGTTTCGTCCTTGGGCTTGCTTTCTTCGAGGGTGCCCAAAGTGCGATCGAGATTGGTCGTGCCATCTTCATATTGCACGATGTCGCACTGCGAAGCATTCACGGTCACGGTGCCCAGCGCGAGGTTGCCGCGCACCAAAGCGAGCAGCGCGATGTCCGGCGCATCGACACTGGCGACGATGAAAGATGCGCCTTCGGGGTCTTTAATGGTCAGACCTTCGACCTTGGTGCCGGAGAACCAGCCGACGCTGAGGTCTTTGATTTCGATCTTGCCGGGGATCGATTTGTTGACGAAAGAGAGCACGAAATTCGTGCCCGGCCCGCTGCTGACAATCGTCGGCAGCAAGAGCACGAAGACAATCAGCAAGATGAAACAGACTAGGGCGAACTTAAGAAATCTGCGTTTCTTCTTGGGCTTGACGATGGGCTTGGCGGGAACAGCGGTAGCAGCGCTTGGCGCTGGAGTGGAATCAGTTGCCATGACGAACCTCCATTTTCTTACTCTCTATTCTAGGGACAAAGAGCAGCGGTGGGCGTGATTAATTTGAAAGGGTAGCCGCGACTCAATGAGCCCTCGGACGTCAACGAACTGTTGGAGGTTTCTTTACACCAGTGGTCTGATGAAACAGCGTCTACCTCAGCTTGCGGCGAAGTGGAACAAGGCGCGACGTACACTCCTTCAGGCTGTTGACGTCCGCGACTCGTTGAGTCGCGGCTCATTCACATCTCACTTGGATGTGAGTCGCCACACACCATCAATTGCCTGCTTGGGATCGAGTGTGCGCAGGTACTTGGCCAGCGCCGCGGCCACGGGATCGGCAGAAAGAGATTCGAGCTGCGCGATGGCCTGTTCCACATGACCTTCGCCGCACATTGCAATCGCCTGGGTAACGAGCAGCGCCTTGGCGGGCATCGGTTCATTGGCGAAGCACAAGGGCTCCACAATCTGCACCGGCGTCTCGCGTCCCACCACCATCACCTTGCCCAGCACGCGGCCATGGAACTGCCCCTGTGAGCGCGACCATGTTTCCAATGAAACGAGCACATGCGTGCCAAATGCTTTGTTGGCACCTTCGAGTCGGGCCGCAAGATTCGCCGCATCACCAAGTACGGAATAATCAAAGCGCTGAGCCGACCCGAGATTGCCCACCAGCATCGACCCGGTGTTGATACCCACGCGCACCGCCACGGGATGACCGCCGGCCAGTTCGTGGAAACGATCCGCCTCCGCTGCTAGTTCGCGCTGACAGCGCAGAGCAGCGCGAATCGCCCGCACCGCATGGTCCGGCTGATCGGCGGGTGCGTTCCAAAATGCCATCACGCCATCACCCATGTATTTGTCGAGCGTGCCGCCTTCGGAGAGGATCACATCGGTGATGACGGTGAGCACTGCGTTGAGAAGTTTGGTGGTATCAGTGGGCGACAGCCGTTCACTGATGGAAGAAAAACCTGCGATATCCGAGAAGAAAACAGTCAGTTCGCGCTCCTGGCCGCCTAGTGCAAGCTGCGAAGGATTGGCGACGATCTGAGCGATGACATCATCACTGAGGTAGCGTGCAAAGGCAGCGCGAATGAATCGGCGCTGACGATTTTCGAAGGTGTAGATGTAAACAATGCCCGCCACCAGCGCGATCGCCGCGGCCACCATCGGCATGATGATGGGCCACCACACATCACCGCGATAAGCCAGCACGCCCACCACCATCGGCAGCGCCAGCGCCGCCAGCGCGATCAGGAGCAATTGCCACCACCGCCCGCCACGCACCGTCAGCGCGCCGACCAGCGCTGACCAGAGAAGTGTAAACGCGCTGGTCATGCCGCCAGAGGGAAGCGACATCGAATCGCCGAGGATCAGATTCGCCAGCGTCGTTGCATGCAGCTCGACGCCGGGCATCGCGGGATTCATGGGCGTGGGCTTGAGGTCATAAAGAGCAGGTGCGGAAAAGCCAAACAGCACGTGGCAATCCTTGAAAATGTCCGGCGAGAGCTTGGGCTTCTCTCCCGACTGAATTGCGACTTCGGATGCAATGATGTCAGCGACCGAGAAGACATCGAAGGCAAACGCAGAACCTTTGCGCGGCTGATAGTAGTGCAGCAGCGCCGTGCCCTGTTCATCGAGCTGCATCACGCGGTCGCCGATGTAGAGCGTGTCATCTTGAATCTTCATGACGGGCAGCGCAGACGTGGCCGGTGGTGCAGCGACTGGCGCGCCATCGGTTGCATTGCTTGGCTTGGGCTGATGCGCTTGCCCCACCATCCAAGCCGCGATGCCCAGGCGAGGCAGCGCGTGGCCATCAAATTCCTGCACGGGAATGGAACGACGCACGACGCTGTCGCCTTCGATTTCACCGCTGACGTGGCCGTAGAGCGAAGTCGCCTGTGCCAGTTCGCTGTACGGAAAACGGGCGCTGCCTCGGCGTAGCTTCACACCGGGATGGCGCGAAAGCCAATCGTCAAGACCTTGCAACTCAAACGGACTGGGCGGAGAAGATTTGGGCCAGGTGATGGTCTGCCCGGTGTCAGCGCTGGTCATCAGCGCCCCGATGTAGCGCGGCGTGGCCCTGATCGCGTCACCAAATTCCTGATCGCCCGGCAGGTCTTCGCCTTGCGCGGTGAACACCACATCAAACGCCAGCGCCTTCACCTGCGTGCGATTGAAGAACGAGACCACATAACTGTAAATCGCTCTATTCCAAGGCCAAGACCAGCCATGCCCTTCACCGGCGGCCAGCGAGCCTTGATCGAGCACAATGATCTTCACCGGCACATCCACCGGCGGCGCCAGCGCTCGCACACGCATGTCGTAGGTCATGCCCTCCACGCGATCGAAAGCACCCAGCCAGGCGAGCAGCATCGCCGCCAGCGCCGAGACCAGCCCCAGCAAAGCGCCGAAGAAGAAAGTGCGAAGTGAAGAAATCATCGTGAAGTTGAATCGTACTGCCAAAGCACCGTATGAAGCGAATAGCCCCCGGCCACTTGCCGAGGGCTATTGTTGATTTCGATCCAAAGATCGCGGTCAAATCGCTTAACGCGGCAATCGTTTACTTGCCTCGCGCTGCCGCCATCGCCGTGTTGAATCTCGCAGTGCGCGAAGGGTTCAGCGCCTGCGGTGCTTCGGTGATCTTTGATCGGATCGAAGCGATGCGATCAGCCGTCTTGGGGTGCGTGCTGCTGAAGTCGGCATGCCCGGGCTTAAGCTGGCTCTCCATTTTCTGGAGCAGCCCGATCATCGAGTTGGGATCGTAGCCTGCGCTGCGAAGAATGATGACTGCATCGCCATCGGCTTCAGCTTCCTGCGTCTTGCTGTAACCGTTCTTCAGCTGCGCCAGCACATCATCGCTCATGCCATCGAGGATGTTTCCCACTTCTGCGCGCTGATCGCCTGCTGCGGTTTTGGCCGCTTCGGTGCCCACCACCGCCAGGAACTTTTCATTGCGACTTTTCTGAATCGCTAGCAGTGCGTGTTCGCGCTGAATGTGCCCAAGCTCGTGTGCCAATACAGCGGCCAGTTCGCCTTCGTTTTCCGCACAGCGAAGCAGGCCACGTGTCACGAGGATGAACGCGCCCGGAGCAGCAAAAGCGTTGACATCATCGGAATTGAGAATCGCAAAGTGGTAGCCGCTGTAAGTCTCGGGCTTATTCGAAAACTCAGCGAGTGTTTGGCCGACCTGATTCAAATATCGCGTGGCGGCTTCGTCGTTATAGAGGCCGTACTGAGCGATGAGCTGCGCCGCAGTGGCGCGGCCAAGGTGGTACTCATCAATGGCCCCAAACTTTTCATTGGCTTTATGAAACGCAGAGTGAACCTTGAGCCCACTGGAAAGACCTTGGCCAATGCTGCCGAAACCGTCAAGACCCTTGATGACATCTTGGCTGACCGTGCCATCACTGTTGCAGCCCGCCGTGAAATAACCGGCGATGACGACAACACCGACAGCGGCAAGCGATGCGAAGCGGGAGAGGAGCGTTTTCATATTAGTTAGCTCCTTTGGGCGTGATGTTGCCTTGATTGAGGAAGGCTTGTTTTTCAGCCGGGCTGATGATGTAGCGTGGATTTTTTTCCAAGGCATCGACCTGCGCCATCGCATTTTGCAGGTTGTTTGCCTTCACGAAAGTCTCTTCGCCTTTTTCGAGAAGGCCTTTGCCAGCCTCGCTGGTCTCCACGCTGGAGGCGGAGGACTTGGACCCGCCGAAGTTGGTGGTATCCAGGCTCTTGGCGGTGAGGGCGCTGGTGCGGACCCAGCCTGCGAGTTTGCTGGGGGCTTTGTGTTCGACGCGGCGCCAGCCGTCGCCGAGTTTGTCGAGCACGGTGACGACGTCGCCGTACTTGAGCTGCCCGATGATCGGGGCTAGCGGGGTAGCCTTTTCGCGAACCGGGGTGTCGCGGACTTGTACGTTCAAGTCCTCCGCCATCGCTGGACTGAGCAGCGAAAGGGCGAAGGCACACGAGAGTCGCCAAGGGATGCGTTTCATGAAGTGTCTCCAGAAGGGATGCCATCCGTCCGTGGATGGTCAGGAATGGTCATAGGATACCTTCGTTCGGGCAAAGAGGATAGAGGGTAGCGCGTAGAGGGAACCGGTGACGCGGTGAAGCGTCTATATAGGGATACAACTTCGCCGTCTCCCGGAGCCTCGCCATGAAAACCTTCCGCACACTGATCGCGTTTCTCTTTGTCATGCTTGTGGCCCTGCCAGCTTTGGCGAATGGTTTCATCATTGTGCCCCGACCGCCCCATCCGTTGCCGCCCGTTGAGCCGCCGATATCTCCTCCAATAGGTCGGCCGTGGCCCCACCCGATGCCGCCGCGTGTTTATCCCTTCGCCCCGATGCGGGTGGAGCACCATCACGTCACTGTCACCATCAAAGATCAGATTGCGACCACCGAAGTCGATCAGGTTTTCGTCAATCCCAATAATGTTCAGCTTGAAGGCGAATACATTTTCCCGCTGCCCAAGGGGGCACAAATTGACAAGTTTTCCATGGACATCAACGGCAAGCTGCAAGAGGCAGAACTGCTCGACGCTGACAAGGCCCGCCAGATTTACACCGACATCGTGCGCTCCATGAAAGACCCGGCCCTGATGGAGTATGCCGACCGCGGCATGTTCAAGGTGCGCATCTTCCCCATCGAAGCCAACGGCAAGAAGCAGATCAAAATCAAATACACGCAGGTGCTCAAAAGCGACTCAGGACTCGTTGGCTACACCTATCCGCTGAGCACCGAAAAATTTTCCTCCGCCCCGATTCCCTCGGTCGCAATCAAGTGCGTGATTGACACGCAGCAGCCGATCAAGACGGTTTACTCGCCCAGTCATAAGGTGGAAGTGAATCGCAAAGGCGAGACGCAGGCGGTGATCGGATGGGAGACCAAAGACACGAAGCCGGACACTGATTTTCAGGTCTTCTTCTCCACGCAGGCACCAGCGCAAGGCGACATCGGCGTGAGCCTGCTCGCATTTCGCGATGGCAAGGCAAATGACAAGGAAGAGGGCCACTTCATGCTCTTCATTTCGCCGGGCAACATTGCGGACAAACAGATCGCCAAGAAGGACATCGTCTTCGTGCTCGACACCTCCGGCTCGATGGCCGGCGAAAAACTCGAACAAGCCAAGCGGGCGATGAAGTTCTGCATTGCCAATCTCAATGAGGGCGATCGCTTCGAGATCATTCGCTTCTCCACCGAAGCTGAGCCGCTCTTCGATGGTCTGCGTGATGCGAGCAAAGACAACCGCGACAAGGCGCAGACTTTCGTCGATGCGCTGCGTCCTCTGGGCGGCACCGCGATTGAAGATGCGCTCAATGCTGCTGTGAAAATCGTGAAAAATGACAAGAAAAGCGGCAGGCCTGCGATGGTCATCTTCCTCACCGATGGCCGGCCGACCATAGGCACCACCGATGAAAATCAGCTCGTCGAAAGCGTCAAGAAAAACATCGGCGACCAGACCGTGCGCATCTTTTCCTTCGGCATCGGCACCGACATCAACACCCACCTGCTCGATCGAATCACCGATCACACCAAAGCTGCCAGCCAGTATGTGCTGCCCAGCGAAGACATCGAAGTGAAAGTCTCCAGCTTCTTCACCAAGATCAACTACCCCGTACTCTCGGGCGTTGAACTGAAGATCAATGGCGATGTGCGCATCAGCAAGATGTACCCCTCGCCACTGCCCGATGTCTTCCGCGGCGATCAGCTCATCATCATGGGACGCTACCAGAGTAAGCAAGGCCAGGCGACCACCGATGCCGCGATTCAGCTCACAGGCACAGTGAACGGCAAACAGAAAACATTCACCTATGAAGCGAGCTTTCCGGCACAGGCCACGGACAACACCTTTGTGCCTCGCCTCTGGGCCACGCGGCGCGTCGGCTTCCTGCTCGATCAGATTCGCCTGAGCACTGCGAGTGCGGAGGTGCGCGAAGAGATCACCATGCTCGCCAAGCAGTACGGCATCGTCACGCCTTACACGAGCTATCTCATTCTCGAAGACGAAGCCAATCGCGGCCCCGGTCGGCCACGCCTTTCGCACACAGCGCCAGGCAGCGCTCCTTCACCAGAGCGCGACCGCGCTCTGCGAGCCGAGGCGGGCGCTGCGTTTGATGCTCTCTCAGAAAAGAAAGATGGCACACAAGGCGTGGGCGGCGCCAAGGCCGCCGATGCACTCAAGCAAGCGACCAGCAGCGATGCACTGGCCGAGGCCAATAGTGCCGCAAGGCGCGGCATCGCCAGCGCACCCGGAAGCAAAGCGGGCGTCTTCGGCGGCGGCGGTGAACGGGGCGATGCAGACGGCGGCGAAGCGATCCACATCAGCAAGTTCGTCGAAGGCCGTACCTTCTACTTCAACGGCAGCGCGTGGGTCGATGCTCAAGCACAAAACACCAGCAAAGAGACCAAGCGAATCAAAGTCACCTTCGCTTCCGATGACTACTTCAATCTCCTGGCCAAGCACAAACAGGCTGGCGCATGGTTCGCCCTAGGCACGAACGTCATCGTGATGCTTGATGGTGTGGTGTATGAGATTGGGACCTGATCGATGCAATCGGGGTGGGGCTGAGGCTCTCACGTCATCGCCTTCAGCCTTTCGCGCAGCGATGCTTTCGCCTCCTTGAGCTTCGCTGCCTCGGCTGCATCCTTGTAATACGGATCAAGCGGAAAACAGCCTGAAATAATGCCGTTTCGCGGGGCTGTCGTGCAATCGCTGAAAGTGCGGCAGATCAGCTTGGGCTTCTTGAGTTCACCATACTCCAGACAGTCAGCAGGCATGTCAGAATACGAAAGCACCATGCGACCAAGGCCCACCGAATCGGCCCAGCCATCGCGCACGACAGCCTGCGCGATGTGCGGCAGATATTCCTGAAAGTAGCTGTACGCGGTACCGACGATGGGCAAGCCGGGCACGCGCCCCTTGAGATCCCGCACGATCTGAATCTGGCGGACGCAGCCGACGATCGGATCTTCGGGAGGCGTGTAGCCATCGCTGGGCGGGAAGTAGGCGGGCCGCTGAATGTGCGGGTTGTAGTAAGGGCTGCCCGCAGAAAGATTGACCATGTCCACCTTCATCTCATCGCGCATGAGCTCAAGCAATTGCACCGGCTCAGTCAGATCAATCTCCAACGGATTATCGCGACTGCAACCGAAGCCGGCGTAAGGCAGAGCGCTGTTGTAATCAGCAGGAATACCCGGGCCGAATTTTCCGCCACCTGTTTGCGATGGATCGGGCAGATAAGGCGGACGATCGAAGACGCTCAGGCGCACGCCGATGAGAAGCTGCGGATGTTTTTCTCGAATGCCAGAAATGATTTCGCGAAGAAAGCGAGTTCGACCAGCGAAGTCACCGCCATATTTTCCGGGCCGAGTGTAGGCGGAGAGAAACTCGTGGCCGAGGTAACCATGACAAGCTTTGATATCGACGAAGCGGAAGCCGCGCTTACTCGCCCAGCCCGCAGCATAGACGAAGGAATCGATGATGCGTTTGATGTCATCATCGGTGAGGACGACCGAGTCATCGCCGGGCTTGATGCCGACTTTCGCATCGAGCAGCGGATGGTGATAAGCAATGCGTGGCTCGAATCGCGTCTTGTGATTCGGCTTGCAGAATCGCCCTGAGTGCGTGAGTTGCAAACCCACGAGCAGATCATCGCAGGCCCCCGCACCAAAGCGTTCTTCGTGAGCAGCAGTGAGCGTGCGAAGCAGGTCGCGCATCGGCTCGGCATTCTCCGGGCGGTAGTAAAGCTGATTCGGATTGGCGCGGCCGTCTTGGCGCACCGCAAACGCTTCGCCACCCCAGATGAGCTTGGCACCGCTGAGGCCGAAATTGCGCCAACGGCGAACCGTGTGCGGCGAAGGCCGACCGTCACTGAGTGCATCCCACCCTTCCATCGGGTGAATGCACCAGCGGTTGCCGACGGTGAAGTTGCCGATGGTCAGCGGCTGCGCCAGAGGTGAGCCTTCAGCAGCTGAGAGAATGCGATCATCACAGGGCAGATCGAGACCCAACTGAGTCAGATGGCCGCGAAAAGAAGCGATATTCTTGAAGTGGCCGATGCGGGGGTATGTTTCTGCCATGAGAACCTTCCAGACTGAAACGGCTCAATTGCTGAGCCATGCGGGCCGGTCATGTTAAGATGAATTATGCGCCTAGTTTTACAGAGTGCATTTTCAACCGTTAACCCGCCCCATGCCCAATGTCCTTGACCAACTCGATACCTACGGCCCGCACCATTGCGAGCCGCTGTCTTATGAACAGGCCAGCGACTATACGCGGCGGCTGGCGACTTCGCATTATGAAAATTTCACAGTCGTTTCCTGGTTTCTTCCTAAGCGACTGCGCGATGACTTTCGGCATGTCTATTCCTTCTGCCGCTGGGCGGATGACTTGGGCGATGAAGCGGGCAGCAAGGATCGCAGCCTGGAACTGCTTGCCTGGTGGCGGCGCGAACTGGACTTGTGTTACGCGGGTACTCCGCGCCATCCGGTGTTTGTCGCGCTGCATCGCACCATCGACAAACATGACATTCCGCGCAAGCCGTTCGATGATCTGATTGATGCCTTCGTGCAGGATCAGCATGTCTCGCGCTATCAGACGTGGGATCAGGTCATCGATTATTGCACGCGCAGCGCCGACCCTGTCGGAAGGCTCGTGCTCTATCTCTGTGGCTACCGCGATGAAGAGCGCCAGCGACTTTCCGATGCCACCTGCACCGCACTTCAACTGGCCAACTTCTGGCAGGATGTGCGCCGCGATGTCCTCGAGCGCGATCGTGTTTACATCCCCGGCGAAGTCGCTTCCAAGCATCACCTCGATATCGAAACAATGGTCGCTGCCATCAATCATGATGCCGCAATCAAGGCTGAACAATCCAACTCTTGTTCAACGTGCAACAATCTGCCCAACGCAACGATCACCGCGCAGTTGTCGGCGTACCGTGCGACGGTGAAGGAACTCTGCGATCGCACCTGGCCGCTCTTTGAAAAAGGTCACGCGCTCTGGCCGATGGTGGCCAAGGATGTTCGGCTCGATATTCAGCTCTTTTCCCTGGGCGGCGAAGCGACGCTCAAGATGATCCGCAATCAGAATTACAACACGCTTGAGCGCAGGCCTTCGGTGAGCAAAGCCGCAAAGATGTTGCTGATGATGCGGGCGCTTTGTGCGAAGTTTCTTGGGTTTGGAATGCCAGGCGGGGGCGAAAGCGCGAGCGCGAATCATTCGATTCAAGCTGGAGAATCAAGGGCGAAGAAGGAGTCGGCAGTATGATCAGCGGGTCCACGCCACATGCTGCGGAAATGGCTTTGCCACAGGTGTCACTCGCCTCGTCGCAGGCGTTTTGTGCGCAGCTTACGGCAGCGCAGGCCCGCAATTTTTACTACGGCATGATGCTCACACCTCAGCCTCGCCGCAGCGCGATGTATGCGATTTATGCGTGGATGAGAGCTGTCGATGACCTTGCTGATGCGCCTGAAAATGAAGCTGATCACGAGACTAAGCGCAGGCAGCTCGAAGGATTCCGCAGACTAACGCACGAGGTCGTGCAGGATGAACATGCTGCGATGGGAGCGGTCGCGCAGGCATCGCCGTTTGCTGCGATGTGGCCGGCGGTGTCGCTCGCTTTTCGTGAGCATCAGATTCCGCTGAGCTATCTCGATGCGATGATTCAAGGGCAACTCCTCGATCAGGTGCAACTGCGTTACCCCGACTTCGCAGCGCTGTATGACTACTGCTACAAGGTCGCCAGTGTCGTGGGCCTGACGTGCATTGAAGTCTGGAAATATGAAGGCGACGCTACCACGCGCAAGCTCGCCGAGCAGCGCGGCATCGCCTTGCAACTGACCAACATCCTGCGCGACCTGGTGGAGGATGCTCAGCGCGATCGCGTCTATCTGCCCGCTGATGAACTGGCCCAGTTTGGCTTTGATGCACAGTCATTCAAACAGTTCATCCTCGATCCGGCAGCAGCACCCTCAAGCAGCGAAATGATGAAACAGTTTGATGCGCTGATGAACATGCAGATCAAGCGAGCGCGTGACTACTATGATCAGACGCAGTCACTCGAATCGCACCTGACACGATGCTGCAGGCCAACCTGCTGGGCGATGATGAAGATCTATGAAGAGCTTTTGCGCAAGATGGAGAAGCGGCCGCGCGTGGTGCTCGAGCAGCGCGTCAGACTCAGCAAATGGCGCAAGCTCTGGATCGCCGGTCGCGCCACCCTGCGAAGAGGTCTGCGCGGCTGAATGTCATATAGCCCCGGCTTTAGCCGGGGAAACCCACCGCTTTCGCACCAACTCCCCGGCTAAACCGGGGCGATGAGAATCGAATAGGACATTCATCCCCGCAGCGCGTTGAACCAGTAGCGATTCTGTTTTCCTTGCAAGCGAGAGAACTTCATGATGCTGCGCCTGTGCACATTCTTCCTGACGATGTTCCTTGTCATGCCAGCCGTGGCCTTTGCTGCGGATAACGCTGTGCACAACACCGGCAAGGCCAAGATCGAAATCGTGCTCGATCGCGATCAGTGGCTGGCGACGGAGACGATCACCGGCAAGGTCATTTTTCAGATCACCGAAGTCCGCGATCGTGGCGGTGTGCTGATCGATACTGTTCGCCTTCAGGCTCCGACGCTCGACATTATTTTCCCCGATGAAATGGCGGCTGTGCTGCCTCGCGTGAAATGGAAGAGTGTTTTCTTCCCGACGCTCAAGGTCGGCCTTCGCTACGAACTGGCCTTTTCGATTTCCATTGATGAAGCCTTTGTGAAGCTGGTGAAGCGCGATGATGAAGAGGTGGTGCTTTTTAATCCCGGTAAGTTTCGCATCTCTGCGATGATCGATTCGCCTGTGCCTTCGCTTTGGGATGAGCCGGTGAAATCGCAGTTTGTGATCCTGCATCAGAAGTTCACCAGTGATGCGAAAGAGATCACCGTCACGACGCCGCGCAGCGGGCGCGTCGTGAATAATGATGAAGTCAAGCGGGCACTTGAGTCAGCCACCGGTGAACTCAAGCACCGCATCGTGAGCTTCTATGCCCGTCGCAAAGTGCTGTCGCGCGAAGACCTTCTTGCTGCCATCGAAGCGGCGCAAGGCAAAGCGAAAGCTGACCTCGCTTCGCTTTATCTTGGCCTCAATTACCCGGCGACGGATTTGAAGTTCTTCGATCTCGCCAGTGAGACGGTGAAGCTCACTGGCCACAGCAATGGCCAGCTCTACCTGCTACTTCGCCCGCAGCAGCGAGTGCGATTTGCATGTGATTTATCTTCGGTGCATCGCCTTCGCGTTGCTGATCTCGATACCGTACTGGCGACGAAGAAGCAGGTCGATTTCGATGCGCCGCGCGGCGAGGGTGTCTATGAAATGTACGACGAGGCAAATAAGAAAGCCTGGGGCTGGGTGCTCGTTCGTGCGGATAAACAGGCCATCGCCAGTGCAGGGCTGCGGCCGGACACGACTGAAATTTCCATGAAGGTTGCCCAAGCACTTTTCAAACAGGATGCCGCCGCACTCGATGCGCTGGCGGCTCCGGGATTCAAGAGCAAAGAGGTCATTCGCCAGTTCCGTTTCAAACTCGGCGAAGGCGACATTCGCTATCACGAAAGCACCGGCACTATCAACAAAGTGAAAACAGTGATGAAGATCAATCTCGCCCCGGAGGGTCAACCGGCCGTGTTTGTTCGCGAACTCTGGCTCGAGTACGTTCGCGTGGGCGAAGATCTGAAGCTCACCAATGCGAATGTGCTTGAAGTGGAAAAGTGAGGCAAGAACCAAATCGCAAATCGCAAATGACAAATCACAAATCACAAACAAGCTCCAAATATCAATAGGAAAAATGCGAAGCGATGCCTTTCGTCTATTCTGTCTTATATTGTCTGTCTTATATTGTCTGTCTTATATTGATGATTGAACTTTGTTTGAGATTTGTTTTTTTGAGTCACTACTGTCCGGTTAACGATTCAGCAT